>VOFB01003813.1_pt1 | contig 23818 bp, 26 predicted proteins | sample 5384141 | NCBI WGS metagenome assembly VOFB01 (sample SAMN12384721, study PRJNA508395) | human gut metagenome | isolation source: healthy gut A | host: Homo sapiens | reverse complement strand
CTTGCAGTTGCAATCTTTGTTGCTGTTATCGTTTATATTGCTGTATTGTTGATATTGCGTGCTTTTACGGCAACAGAACTGAAATTTTTGCCGAAAGGTGAGAAAATTGCAAAAACACTTGAAAAATTAGGATTAATTAGGTAAAATATATATCTGTTGCGGTTGTTTCCGCTTCTCAGATAAAATTTGCATTGTCTAATAAGATTATCGGAGATGTCACGAATGAACTTTACAGAAAAAGAAAATTATAATTTTAATGACCTTGTTGAGATAGTAAAAATCCTTCGTGCACCCGACGGTTGTCCGTGGGACAGAGAACAGACTCACAAGTCAATCCGCTCAAATTTTATTGAGGAAACCTATGAGGCTGTTGAGGCAATTGATACAGACGACCTCGATTTGCTTAAAGAAGAACTCGGTGATGTTCTTCTGCAGGTTGCTCTGCATGCGGAAATCGAAAGTGAACAGGGAACATTTGATATAAATGATGTTTGTGACGGAATCTGCAAAAAGCTCATTATCCGTCATCCCCATGTTTTCGGTGATGTCAACGCTGACACTACCGAAAAGGTTCTCAAAAACTGGGATGCCATTAAGATGAAAACAAAATCCCAGAAAACTCAGACACAGGCAATTCTCAGCGTGTCAAAGGCACTTCCGTCACTCATGCGCAGTACAAAAATCCAGCAGAAGGCCGCAAAGGTCGGCTTTGACTGGGAAAATGTAAACGGTGCGCTTGATAAGCTTTTTGAAGAATGTGAAGAGCTTAAAGCCGCTGTTGAAAACAATGATGTTGAAAATCAGCGTGAAGAACTCGGTGATGTGCTTTTCTCAGCAGTTAATGTTGCAAGATTTTTGAACATTGACAGCGAACACGCACTCTACGATGCCTGTGACAAATTCACCGACCGTTTTTCGTCTGTTGAAAAGCTTGCAAACGAGCGTGGAATAGATATGAAAACGGCACCGTTATCTGTACTCGATTCCCTTTGGGATGAAGTTAAATTATCTAAGAATTATTAATTGGAGGTTTATTATTATGAACAAAACAGAACTTATTGCTGCAGTTGCCGAGCAGAGCGGACTTTCAAAGAAGGATGCAGAAAAGGCAGTTTCTTCAACAATTGACACAATCATCAATACAGTAGCTGAAGGCGAAAAGATTCAGATCGCAGGTTTCGGCACATTTGAACAGCGTCAGAGAAATGCAAGAACAGGTTGTGACCCAAGAACAGGTAAATCAATCGAAATTCCTGCTTCAAAGGTTCCTGCATTCAAGGCAGGCAAGGGCTTTAAGGATGTAGTAAACAAGTAATCTTGTTTTATATTTCGGGTAATGGTACGCTGTATCATTACCCTTTTTTGTTAAAAATTTTTTATTAAAAATCGGAAGGGTTTATAATATGCGACTTGATAAATATTTAAAAGTATCCCGACTCATCAAACGCAGAACAGTTGCAAATGAGGCGTGTGACGCAGGCAAAATCACAGTTAATGACAAGGTTGCCCGTGCGTCCTATGATGTAAAAGTCGGTGATGTAATCGAAATCACACTCGGTTCAAAAAGTGTAAAGGTTAAGGTTACAGAGGTAAAAGAAGTTGTTCGCAAGGAAGATGCGGCAACAATGTATGAGGCGGCAGTCTGATTTTTTACCAAAATTAAAACACAGAATATTACTTTGGATGAAATTAGGTGAGTAGATTATGAATAAGACAATTAATTTAATATTGGCAATATTATCTGTAATTACTTACATTGGGATTATTGTAATGCAGTTTTACACACAGATAAATATACCCAATGGCTCTTTCGTAATAATGACTTTATTGTTCATTATTTCGGTATGCCAATTTTTAAATTCGTTAAAATAATCTACACACGAGGAGAATATGTGTATACCACGACATTCATCAGGTTTACTAGTAGGAATAATTATCAACTTAATAAATATAAATAAATCGTAAGTTGAGGTATTAAACTATGAAATATTGTTGTGTTAAACAATGTGATATAACTGATTGTGGTGCTTGGTTTTACGGCAAAGGGTGTAAAAGGCAATCAGGAGGCGTTCTTCTCTGAATTCCCTCTTCTTGCTATTGCTCATGTTATTGTTGATGGCAATCTGATGCACTATGTTGTTATACATAAAATCTCAAAAAAAGAAGAATAATTTTATTTTTTTCTCCGTATAAATTACTGACAAATAATTTATACGGAGGTTTTTTTATGCAGGAAATGCCAAAGGCTAAGAATCATACGGTTATGCTTGATAACAGGGGGAAGCTTGTTATGACAGGCACGGAGGATGTGTCGGGCTTCAACGAGGAAACGGTGTCGGTAAAAACCTCCTGCGGGTGCCTTGTAATCAAAGGGGAAAATCTGCACATTGATAAGTTAAACCTTGAAACGGGAGATGTTTCAATTGACGGAAAAATTAACGCAATGCAATACCTCGGCAACGGTGCGTCAAAATCCAAACTTTCAAAACTCTTTAAGTAGGTGTAATCTTGGAGCTGACTTTTGCACAGCAGTCAACCGCATTTCTCTGTTCACTTGTATTCGGAGCGGCGGCAGGATTGCTGTATGATATATTTAAAATAATCAGAATGACGCTTTGCAAAGGAAAAGCGTCGGTTTTTGTTACAGACTTTCTTTATGTTTTTATTGTATCACTTAATCTGTTCATTTTTTCCGTTGCATATATGCTGGGATTTTTCAGAGTGTTTGTAACGGTCGGTTCATTTCTCGGTTTTGTTATTTGTCGATTAACCCTCGGCAGACTTTTATCGCTTGTATATTGTCCGATGATTCGTTTTACGGAGAGTGTCTGTGTGAAAATTTCGCAAAAAATTAAAAAAAATCTGAAAAAGACTATTGAAAAACAGCAACAACATATTGTATAATGAGGGTAGAATAAAGGTATATTTAGAAACGATAATAATAATTCAGCAGAGAAAGCAGATAGTTTTGAAGATGAAAAAAAGCACAAAAGAAAGTAAAAGAAAGCACTGCGGCTTCTCGGCAGACAGAAGACGGCGCAATAAAGGAGATAACTCCGAAAAAGCGTAAAAAAGGAAGATATATTCTGATTTATCTCGCAATTATCGGTTTTGTTTTTTATGCCGTAATTACAATTATCAATCAGAATGTTCAGATTGCCGAGAAAAAGGCAGAACTTACGGATTTGCAGCAGCAAATCAGCGTGGTTGAGATTCAGTCGCAGTATCTGAAAAAGGTTCAGAATTACAAGGGTGACGATCTTAAAAATATATTGAAAAAATAGCTAAGGATGAATTAGGCTATGTCGGTGACGGTGAAAGAATTTTCATTAATGTTGCCGGAGAATAAAAGGGTAGAAATAATTTTAAGGGGTAATAAATTTTTATGGCTATTGAAGTCGGAATGATTCTGGAAGGCAAAGTATCAGGTATTACAAAATTCGGCGCATTTGTTGATTTGCCGGATTCAAAAACCGGTATGGTACATATCTCGGAGGTTGCACCTACCTTCATCAATGAAATCAGTGATTATGTAAAAGTCGGACAAGAAGTAAAGGTTAAGGTGCTTGCTCTTAATGACGGAAAAATCAGTCTGTCAATGAAACAGGCTCTCCCGAAAGAACAGCAACAGCAGAGAAAACGCTCTGACAGACCTCAAAGACAGAATCACAGAAGCAGAGAGCCATACAAGCCTGCTCCGCCCGTAACTTCACCGGGTGATTACGAGTGGCAGAGTTCACGCAGAAATGCTCCTTCTTCGTTTGAGGATATGATGTCAAAATTCAAGCAGACAAGCGAGGATAAGATGTCCGATCTTAAGCGTGGCGGAGAAAGCCGTGGCTACAGCCGCAGAGGCAACGGCAACGGCAGAAAATAAAAATTATATAAGGGAGGCAGATTTTATGAAAATCACCTACACAGCAAGAAAAGTCAACCTCAGAGATAACTTTAAGGAAAGATGCGAGAAAAAGCTTTCAAAGTTTAATCGTATTTTCTCGGAGGATGCTTCTGTCAATGTAGTTGTCACCCTCGAAAAGAACCGTCAGACTGTTGAAATTACAATCCGTGACAACGGTATGATTTATCGTGCCGAAAGCACAATGCCCGAAATGAATGACGCTCTTGACAAGGTTTGCGACATTCTTATGCGTCAGATTCGTAAGAATAAAACGAGGCTTGAAAAGAAAATTAAATCCGCCGGTATTGAAGATTTAATCACGGAAGCAGCTCAGACTGATGAACCGGAGGACGATGAATACAGCGTAGTTCGTAAAAAACATGTTCTTGTAAAACCGATTTCGGTTGATGAGGCTATTCTTGAAATGAATATGGTAAACCATAACTTCTTTATGTTTATCAATTCCGAGACAGATGAAATCAATGTTGTTTACAAGCGTGCAGACGGCAACTATGGTGTGCTCGAGCCGACAACCGATTAATTTTTTAAAAGCAAGGGGTATCGGTTATTCCGATACCCTGTTTTTTTGTCTTTCAGTCTTAATAGAATTTGTGTATCAATAAAACAGGAGATAAATATGAATATGAAATTTTCCGCTCCATGCATTTTCGGTCTTGAAGGTCTTTGTGCAAATGAGCTGAGATATCTCGGTGTTGAAAATGTCAATGCCGAAAACGGCAGAGTTACCTTTACAGGTGATTGGTCAACACTTGCACTTGCAAATATAAATTCCCGTTATGCGGAGCGAATACTCATTCTTCTTGCAGAATTTGAGGTTCACACCTTTGATAATTTGTTCGAGGGCGTAAAGGCAATACCGTGGGAAGATTATATTGGAATTTCCGAGGCTTTTCCCGTAAAGGGAAGATGTCTTGATTCCGACCTTATGAGCGTTCCCGATTGTCAGAAAATCGTTAAAAAGGCAGTCGCAGACCGCCTTTCACAAAAATATATGCTCCCGTGGTTTGATGAAACAGGTGCTCCGCATCAGATTCAGTTTCTCATTCTTCGCAATAAGGTAAGTATTATGCTTGACACTTCGGGCGCAGGACTTCACAAACGTGGATATCGTGCCGATTCAAATGATGCTCCTATAAAAGAAACACTTGCCGCCGCTATGGTTGACCTTTCAAGAGTAAGGGCAAACCACTTTGTAACCGATCCTATGTGTGGCAGCGGCACAATTCTCATCGAGGCGGCTATGAAAGCACTCAACATTGCTCCGGGACTTAACCGTTATTTTGCCTGTGAACATTGGAATTGTGTTCCGAAAGATGTTTTTGAAACAGCAAGAGAAAATGCAAGACAGAAAATAAGACACGACGCAACATTCAGGGCAACAGGTTACGATATAGATGATTCAGCCCTTGCAATCGCAAAGAAAAACGCAGAAATTGCAGGAGTTGCCGACAGAATAACATTTGCAAACCGTGATATTAAAGATTTTGAACTTGAGGACGGTTTTCAGACAATCATCACAAATCCGCCATACGGTGAACGATTACTTGATGTAAAATCAGCTGAAAAGCTGTATGCAGTTATGGGTGAACATTTTAAAAGAATGAAGGGTAAAAGCTACACCGTTATAAGTCCCGATGACGATTTTGAAAAAATCTTCGGCAGAAAGGCTGACAAACGCCGCAAACTTTATAACGGAACGCTTAAATGCGAACTTTATATGTATTTTAAATAATTTTCATTACATTTTAACGGCATAAAAAACAGTTGATTTTCTTTCATATTTATAGTATGATAGAAAGCGATGACTAAATTTAAGGAGGTATCACAGTTGGACGAGAATAAAGAAATTCTCACTTCTGAAAATGAGGCAGAGAATACCAACACAGATACAACAGCAGAAACAACAGAAAATACAACATTCGTTGCAGATGAGCCCACAGAAAGCGAAGAAATGTCTTTTGCTGAAACAGAACCTGCAAACGAAAACGGCGTGATTGCTCCGCAGCCAAAGAAAAAGAGTATTATTCAGCTTCCTATCATTATAGGTATCGTAATTGTTGCGGTTGCAGCAGCTACTCTTTTCGTAATCAAAGGATTTTTTGATACAAGCATTGTAGGAACATGGATTGAATCTGTTGATGTAACAGGCAATTCAGCATCATCCGACGAGGCGTTAAAGGTTGATGTTTACTACACATTTAACGGTGACAATACTCTCAATTACAGAATCGGTTCAATGGTTTGGAACGGTACATACACGGTTTCAACAGATGATTCGGGTAATCAGACACTTGCCATGACGCTTAACGGCAATGAAACAAGCTGTAACTACGCTGTTTCGGGTAATATGTTCTCCGGCAGAACTCTTGAGCTTTCAACTTCAACTGCTGCCAACAAGGTGAAACTCAAGTCAGGTTCAGAGGTTAAGCCTGAATTGAAGGTTGATAAGGACTTCAAGGCTGACAAGAAAATCACAGGTTCATGGACTTATGATAACGGTTACGCTAAGATGACATACAAGTTCAATGATGACGGTACTGTTGAAATCAACCAGTCAGACGCACTCAATGTTGACGGTACTTACTTAATCAAGAACGGCACAATCATCATCAAGTACTATTACACAGATGAAGTTGAAATGGATGTTGCTTATTCCGTAGAGAGCAACGGACTCAAGCTCAATGACATTCTCTATACAAAGGATGACGATTCGGCAAAAAACTACAGCAGCAGTAACCGAGGCGGCTACGGAAACAGCTACAACTTCAGCAAAGTAAATCTTTTAAACTTTTAATGCAGGGCAACGGCAGATTATCTGCTGTTGCCTTTTTAAAAATACAATAATATGAGGAGGATTAATATGACGCCGCAGGAAGAATTTATTGAAATCTACAACAAATATATCACAAGACAGGGTGCTGACGAGCTTCTGGAATGGCTCAAAAGAACCGATTTTTTACCGCCCCTGCAAGTTCAAAATATCATTGTGCCTGTGAAAACGGTCTTGTAATGCACTCCGTCAGCGTGTTCAATACAATGATGGAAAAGCACTATGATGAAGAAACCGACAATATTGAAAGTTTTGCAATCTGCGGACTTCTTCACGATTTGTGCAAGGCTCAGTTCTACAAGGTTTCAAGCAGAAATGTCAAGAATGAAAAAACAGGTCAGTGGGAAAAAGTTCCGTATTATGCAATTGAAGATCAGTTTCCCTACGGTCACGGTGAAAAGTCTGTTTTTCTCATTGAACGCAAAATGCACCTTAAAATTGATGAGGCTATGGCAATTCGTTGGCATATGGGTGAATTCGGTGACAAAAACAGCAACACAATCAGTCAGGCATATGACAAATATCCGCTTGCCGTAAAGCTTCACCTTGCAGACCTTGAATCAACCTTCCTCCGTGAAAAAGGAACTTCACAGGTTAATAACAGGTAATATTTTAAACACAGGTGCAGATACTTATTTTACCGATAAATTTATGATATGGGGAAACCAAAATGGATTTTATAACAGCTCAGAATCGTGCCCAAGAGCTTACAAAACAGCTTGAATACCACAACAACCTTTACTACAATCAGGATGATCCGGAAATCTCCGACTACGATTACGATATGCTCATGCGTGAACTTGAGAATATTGAAAAGGAATTTCCGTCACTCAAATCTCCTATGTCACCGACAAACCGTGTCGGCGGTAATGCAGGAGAAAAGTTTTCTCCCGTTACTCATGAGGTTGTAATGGAAAGCCTTCACGATAGTTTTTCACACGAAGAGCTTCGTGAATTTGACGCAAGAGTGCGAGAAACCGTGCCGAATGTACGCTATGTTGTTGAACCTAAATTTGACGGTCTTTCCGTATCATGTGAATATGAAAACGGTGTCTTTGTAAGAGGTTCAACCCGTGGCGACGGCTCTGTAGGTGAAGATGTAACCGAAAATCTTATGACAATTAAAAGTCTGCCGAAGCGTATTCCGAATGCACCCGAATATCTCGAGGTTCGTGGTGAGGTGTACATGTCGTTCAATTCGTTTGACGCACTTACTCGCAGACAGGAAGAAAACGAGGAAAAAACCTTTAAAAATCCACGAAATGCCGCCGCAGGCTCACTTCGTCAGAAAAATGCAAAAATAACCGCTCAGAGAAGTCTTGATATATTCGTGTTCAATATCCAGCAAATCAGAGGGATGACGATTGAAAGCCATATTCAGGGGCTTGACTATCTTACGGAACTCGGCTTTCCGACTGCATTTTACAGCGTTTACGATAATGTTGACGAGGTGATTGAGGAAATTGAGCGCATAGGAAATATGCGTGGAGAGCTTGATTATGCAATTGACGGCGCTGTTGTCAAGGTTGACAGCTTTGCAAGCCGCCGACTTCTCGGCAGTACCGCAAAATATCCTAAATGGGCGGAGGCATATAAGTATCCTCCCGAGGAGAAGCCTACTAAACTTCTCAATATTGAAATCAATGTCGGCAGAACAGGTGTGCTTACTCCTGTAGGCAACTTTGAACCCGTACTTCTTGCAGGAACAACAGTAAGCCGTGCCACACTTCACAACAAGGATTTTATTGACGAAAAAGGCATTTGCGTAGGCGATACGGTTATAATCAGAAAAGCAGGCGAGATTATTCCCGAAGTTCTTTCCGTTAAGGAACACGCTGAAAATGCCGTGCCGTTTGAATTTCCGTCCGTATGCCCGTCTTGCGGTAATCCCGTTACACATGATGAGGGCGAGGCGGCAATCCGTTGTACAAATACGGACTGTCCCGCACAGCTGACAAGACATCTTATTCACTTTGTAAGCCGTGACGCAATGGATATTGACGGACTCGGTCCTGCAATTCTTGAACAGCTTTCAGATGAAGGACTTGTAAAATCTCCTGCCGACCTCTACAGACTTAAAGCTGAAGATATTTCAAGCCTTGAACGCAAGGCTGAAAAATCTGCTCAGAATCTTATTTCTTCAATAGAAAAATCAAAAGAAAACGAACTTTTCAGGCTTGTTTTTGCTCTCGGAATCCGTAACATAGGTCTTAAAGCCGCAAAGATAATCTGCGAAAACTTTGCAACAATTGACGATATTATGAGCGCAAAGGCGGAGGACTTTGAAAAAATAGACGGTTTCGGTGCTGTTATGGCAGAAAGCCTTGAAAATTATTTTTCACTTGACGGTACAAAGGAGCTTATTGCAGACCTTAAATCACTCGGTCTGAAAATGAAACCCTCTCAGCCGAAAAACACGGGCGGTCTTTTTGAAGGCAAAACCTTTGTACTCACAGGCACACTTCCCACAATGACAAGAAGTGAAGCCTCAAAACTCATTGAACAAAACGGCGGCAAAACAAGTTCATCAGTTTCAAAAAAGACTTCATATGTCTTGGCAGGCGAAGATGCCGGAAGTAAACTAACCAAAGCCCAAACCTTAGGCGTTGCAATAATTTCCGAAGAAGAATTAAAAGAAATGTTGTCAATGAAATAGTTACAATAAATACTTGACACTGTTTATGTTGTTATATAATTATAACGAAAGGGGTACTTAAAATGAAAAAATATTTGATTTTAGCTGTTGTAACTTTACTTGCTGTTTTGTTATCTGCTTGTAGCGGAAATGTAAAAAGTAATGATACTTCTGCTGAAAATACAACTGTTCAGGTTTCAACCTCGGTTTATGAAACAGTTCAGACAACAAATGCTGAATTGCCGAAAATTTATAATCCGACCAATGTAGAAATCCGTGATAATGAAGATGAAAACAAAGTTATTATTGAGTCATCTCAAATCGAGTATGTGTGTTTGCTTGATGATATTAACGGTATGGTGTTAAATATGAAGCTTACAGCTGACGGAACTGATAAGTTTGCAGACTACACTAAAAATAATATCGGTTCTGCTGTTCGGTTTGTTATTAACGGAAAGACGGTTTCAAACCCGTATATAAATGTTGAAATTACTGACGGCAATATGAATTTTACAGGTGATTACACCGATGAAGAATATAAGGCTATCTTTAGTGAAATTAAAAACAAATAAAACAATTTTCAATCCTCCGATTTATGTCGGGGGATTTTTTTTTGCCCTTTTGACATATGACTGTGCTTGTCTGCATAGTATTTATTGTACAAACTCTTTTTGGGAGGAATTTAAAATATGCTTGCTGAACAAAACGAAAAGAGATTTACGGCGGCACTCAACTGCCTTTGCAAGAATATTTCACGCAGACTTTTACCTCTTGCGCCTAAATTGGCAAACTCGGTTCAGGAAATCAGATTACGACTTTCCCGACCGCTTGCACTTGTCTGTCCCGACAATACATACTACCTAACGCAAAACGGCGGACTTAGCAATACAATCCTTGACGGTGCAATGCTTGTTGTCTCAAAAGCAGATATTGTCGATACTTTCAACAACATTTGCAACTACTCCGTGTATAACAGACAGAACGAAATTGTAAACGGCTTTGTCACAATGTACGGCGGTCACAGGGCAGGAATCTGCGGAACAGCGGTCGTAAACAACGGAAAAATTGTGAATATCCGTGACATAACCTCAATCAATGTCCGCATAGCAAGGGAGCATAAGGGTTGTGCGGATTCTCTTTATAATAAGATAATTGCCGTTTCGGGAGGTGTTCTCATATGCGGAGCACCTTGCAGCGGAAAAACAACCGTACTTCGTGACCTTGCAAGACTTCTGTCAACCAAGGGCAAGAAGAATGTTGCCCTGATTGATGAAAGAGGAGAGCTTGCAGGCACGGCATCGGGTAAATTTCAGAATGATATCGGAATGTGCGATGTCTATGATTCATACAACAAGAGCGAGGCAATGCTTCACGCAATCCGCAGTATGGCTCCCGAAATTGTTATCTGCGATGAAATCGGCTCAAAAGAAGATATCTATGCTGTAGAAAAGTCGGTCAACTGCGGAGTTCGGATAATTTCATCAACGCATTGTGCAAATGAATACGAACTGAAACAGAAAGCAAACATGGTTTCTCTCATGAAAACAGGGGCATTTCAAATGCTTGTGTTTCTGTCAAATCGAACCCACGCAGGTGAAATTGTGAAAATATCGCAGGTAGGTGACAACTTTGCCGTTTAAACTCATAGGATGTTTGCTTGTTGTCTGCACGGGTACAATGATAGGTTTTGTTTTGTCGGGTAGGTTGTACAAACGCAGAGATTTTCTGAAATCATTCACGGAATTTATATCATTGCTTGCAACAAATCTTCGCTACAGCGGTGATGATATCTTCACTCTGGTTAATTCCTGTGCAGAAAATTCAAACCTTGATTTATTGCTTTTTTCAGAATGTGACAGACCTTTTGACGAATTGTGGCTTGAAAGGGTAAAACAATTATCTTCTGAAATACCGCTTTCAAAATCCGACATTTCAATGCTGAACGATTTCGGAGGTCAGCTCGGAAAAACCGATACAGAGGGGCAGTTAAAACATCTTGAACTCTACGAGGTGTCATTTTCAAAACAGCTTTCATCAGCCCTTGATGCCATAACAAAAAAATCAAAGCTATATAAAACAATGGGATTTTTTGCAGGAAGTGCAATCGCCCTTATGATGATTTAGAGGTAGTAATGGATGTTGAGCTTATTTTCAAAATTGCCGCTGTAGGCATAATTGTTGCGGTTCTTACCCAACTTCTCATACGAAGCGGTCGAGAGGAGCAGGCAATGCTGACCTCGCTTGCCGGACTTATAGTTGTGTTGACGCTGATAATAACGCAAATCAGCACTCTGTTCAACACAATAAAACAGCTTTTCGGTTTTTAATATGAATATTCTGTCAATTTCCGTACTCGCCGTTGTGACCGTAATAATCTGCGTAATGCTCAAACCGAAAAATGCGGAAATTTCCGTAATGCTCGGTATAAGCTGTTCCGTTATTATTTTAATCGGCGTGCTTACTCAGGTTTCGGCTATCGTTACAACAATCAATCAAATTATAGCCTCATCGGGAATAAGCATTGACTACATAGTAATTCTGCTGAAATCAATCGGAATATGCCTTGTCACCGAGTTCGCCGTGAATACCTGCAAGGATTCGGGCAGTCAGTCGCTTGCGTCAAATGTTTCGCTTGCAGGAAAAATTATGGTTACGGTAACGGCACTTCCGCTTTATTCGGATATTTTAAAAACCGTGTTGTCACTTGCAGGCAATTGAGGTGAAGAAGTGAAAAAAAGTGTTGTAATAATTACTGTCGTGTTTGTGCTTATCGCCCTTTCATGTGTCTGTGCAAACGCTGAAGAAGGTGAAATGATTTATGATATGTCAAATGTTTTTGATTCGTTGTCCGACGATATAAAGCAAAGCCTTCAGAATATGGGCGTTGATTTGGGGGATTTTTCAAAGCTTGCCAACCTGTCTTTTGAAAATGTAATGGGCGAAATCCTCTCGCTTGCACTCGGCAACATTTCTTCACCGCTCAAAGGTCTTGTCAATATAACCGCCCTGCTTTTGCTCTGTTCCGTAATCAGCGCCTACAACGGTTCGCTGTCCTGTGATATTTCAAACTCGCTGAATATAACCGCAACGCTTTGCATAACCTGTGCCGCAGTAGTCCCGGCTGTCGGAGTCATCGCATCAACGGGTTCGGTAATCTGCACCGCATCAAATATAATGCTCGCCTATGTTCCTGTTATGGCTGTAATTATGGCAAGCTCAGGTTCTGTGGCAGGTTCGGCATCATACTATGCCGTAATGATAGGGGCAGGGGGGGTGTGTCACAGCTTTCATCAAAAATAATCGTTCCTCTGCTCAATATGTTTCTCGGTCTGTCCATAACATCATCCGTATCGCCGTCAGTAAATCTCAGCGGTTTTATGTCAATGATTTCAAAGAGCGTAAAGTGGCTTTTGGGTTTTGCTATGACAATCTTCACAGCCGTGCTGACATTCAGACAGCTTATAAGCGTTTCGGTTGACAATGTTTCAACCCGTGCTGTAAGGTTTACTCTCAATTCATTTATTCCGATAGTCGGTTCGGCTCTTTCGGATGCCTACAAGGTAGTTCAGGGCAGTATCGGACTTTTGAAATCGGGAATAGGAATAATAGTGATTCTGTCCGTTACAATTGTGTTTATGCCAGTGATTTTACAGGGGGGTAATGTGGATGTTCACCCTTTGATCGGCAAATCAACGGCAGAGGTTCTCAATCTAAACGGTCCGGCAAAACTGCTTGAAAACATATCGTCTGTCTTTTCAACTCTCATAGCCGTTTTGCTGTGCATTATGTCAATTTACATTCTTTCAACGGCGGCGGTAATTATGCTTGGCGGAGGTTCATCATGAGCGGACTTTTTACGGTTGTTGTTGTAATGTGTGCGTCTGCGTTAATATGCTCGCTTGTTCAGACCTTTGTTACAGACGGCAGTACAAAGAAAATCATCAGCCTTGTTTTAGGCGCTTTTATTATCTGCTGTATGGTTGTTCCCGTAAAAAATGCCGTATCGTCATTTAATACCGATATTGAGGAAAAGCAAAATTCTGTTAAAGAAATATCAACAGATGATGAGGCATACAGCAATGCCGTTATAAAGCAGACGGAGATAAATCTTGAAACTGCATTAAAAAATCTTCTTTTACAGAATAATATAACAATCAAATCGTGTGACATAATTTTGAGCAGAGTTGAAAACAACGGCATAATCATAGCGTCAATCAGCATATATATAGACAAAGAATTTGTTCGGTACACAAATCTTGTATCGTCAATTGTTTATGACAATTTTGGAATTACACCAAACATTATGACGGAGTGAATTATGGAAGACAAAACAAGTTCAAAGCTGAAATCAATGTTCGACAGTAAAAAAATAAGAAATATCATAATCGTTGTCGGTCTTATCGGCATAGGTTTAATATTTCTTTCAAACTGGGTTGATTTTGGTTCTTTGACATCAGGAAAAGGAGATGAGGCATTTTCCGTAAAAACATACAGCACAAAAATAGAAAATGATTTGCAGACGGTGATTTCAAAAATTGAGGGAGCAGGCAAGACGGAAGTTTTGCTCACAATGGAAAATTCCGTTGAATATGTTTATCTTGATAACAGCACCACCAAAACAAAGGAAATTGAACCTTTGATAAGAGGAGTGCTTGTAGTGTGTGAAGGCGGTGATGATCCTGTTGTGGTTGAGCGTGTCACCGATGCAGTCACAAAAGCGCTTGATATTTCAACAGCAAAAGTATGTATTACAAAATTATCAGAATAAAGGTCGGGAGTAATATGAAATCTAAGAAAAAATATATCGTTTTTGCATCACTTGTGCTTGCACTTTCGGCAGCAGTGTACATAAACTGGCAGCTTTCGGGAGCTAAAACTCCTCAAAGTGCCAAAGAACTCGGAGCGGCATCATATGTCAGTGCAACCGCTTCGGCATCGGATGATGAGGTACAGCAGACGGCGGCACTTTCAAACGAGAGCAAAAGCTATTTTTCAGCCGAAAGGACAAAGCGGCAGGCAACTCAGATAAAATAATTGATGATGCAAAAGAAATTTTCAATCTTGAAAGCTCGTCTGATGCCGACAAAAGCGAGGCTGAAAAGAATGTTGAAGAGCTTCTAAAAACCTTTACAATTCAGGACAGCATTGAAAGTATTGTCAAAGCCAAAGGATTTTCAGAATGCCTTTGCTATATAAGCGATCAAGGTGTGTCGGTAATTGTTCCGAAATCTCAGCTTGACGATACATCTGTTCTGATTATTGACGATGCCGTGGTTACTCATTATGAGGTTGATTATGACGATATATCGGTAATAGGGGCATAAAATTAGCAGAGGGCATAGTGTCCTCTGCTTTTTGTGCATAAAATCAAACGCATTCGGTTGCGAGGAAAGTTAAAAAAGTAAATGATTTTTAACGGACATCTTTGTTAATTATTGTTTACATTCATTTTCAGTTATGGTATAATCTTGTAAGTAAATTAGGGAGTTACTCTGATTTGAATCTTAATGATATGATTTTAGTGATATTGTAATTTAACGAAAAGTTGGGTTTATTATGAATAACGAAATTAACAATGAATTAAATGAAATTGAAGTAAATGACGCTGAAACAAGTGACATCTTTGAAGAAGAGGTTAATCTCACAAGAAGTGAGTCAAGAGAGCAGGCTTTTATGCTTTTGTTCTCAAAGTCTTTTGACGATGAGCCTCTTGAAGAAACAATAGATGATAATTCGGAAATGTTTGTAGGCGGTGTTTGCGCATATGCTCAGGCTGTAGTTTCCGGCATTGAGGACAAGATGAGGAGATTGACGAAATCATTGCAAGCCACCTGAAAAAGGGCTGGACTCTTTTCAAGAATTTTCAAAGCCGTCGCTTGCTATTCTTCGCCTTGCAATCTATGAGATGAAGTATCTTGACAATGTTCCGCAGAGCGTTTCAATCAACGAGGCTGTTGAACTTGCCAAGAAATATACAATCGACGAGAGTAAATTTGTAAACGGTATTCTCGGCACATATTCCCGTGAATTTTCGGGAAAGTCGGAGAAGTGATATGAGCTTTTTTCTCGGAATTGACACTTCAAATTACACAACATCAACCGCCCTTTACGACAGCAAAACGGGCGAAATGGTTCAGCAGAAAAAACTTCTTCCCGTAAAAGAAGGTCAGCTCGGACTTCGTCAGAGTGACGCTGTGTTTCACCACACAGCACAGCTGCACACGCTTATTGAAGAACTTTTGAAAGATGTTGATACAAGCAAAATAGCCGCAATTGCGGCGTCAAGCCGTCCAAGACCTGTTGACGGCTCATATATGCCGTGTTTCACCGTTGGAGAGAACACGGCAAAATTTTATCTTCCGCAATGAAAATCCCTCTTTACACATTTTCGCATCAGGAGGGACATATCTCGGCGGTATTGTTCGGCTCGCAGAGAACAGATTTGTTTGATAAGCAGTTTATCGCTTTCCATGTCAGCGGAGGTACAACCGAGGCAGTATTTGCCAAAGGATTCGGCACGGGCTTTTCCGTTGAACTTGCGGCACACACACTCGACCTTAATGCAGGACAGGCAATTGACCGCACAGGGCTTATGCTTGGTTTAAAATTTCCGTGCGGTCCTCAGCTTGAACAGCTTGCCATTAAAAATACAGAAAAAATCAAGGTGAAACCAACTCTCAAAGGTTGTGATTGTTGTCTTAGCGGAGTTGAAAATCTTTCCAAAAAGCTGATTGACGAAGGAAAATCTCCCGAATATGTTTCGGCATTCTGTCTTAAATATATTGAACAGACCTTGTCCGAAATGACCAAAGGACTGCTTGAAAAATACGGAGAAATTCCATTGCTTTTTGCCGGCGGAGTAATGTCAAATCAAATAATAAAAAATTCTTTTGAAGAAAAATATAATGCAATATTCGCACCGCCGCAGTTCTCGGCAGATAACTCGGCAGGAATTGCATATTTAGGATACAGGAAGTATAACGATGTACACCCCGAGTTTAGCAAACCACGAGTTTTAAGTGTTTCACAACTGAATTTCTATATAAAGTCAATTATTGAAAATGACGCAAGGTTGAATTTTGTCTTTGTTACGGGTGAAATTTCAAACCTAACCGACCACTACAGAAGCGGACACATCTATCTTTCAATCAAAGACGAAAAATCTGTTATAAGAGCCGTAATGTTTGCCGGCAATGCCCGTAATTTAAAGTTCAGACCGACCGACGGAATGAAAGTAATCTGCCGTGGCAGAGTTGCAGTCTATGAACCCACAGGTCAGTATCAGCTTTATATTGAAGATATGCAGCCCGACGGCATAGGTGCGCTTTCGCTTGCATATGAACAACTTAAAAAGTCGCTTGCCGAAAAAGGACTTTTTGCTCCCGAACATAAGAAGAAAATTCCGCCGTTTCCGAATTCAATCGGTGTAATTACTTCTCCCACAGGTGCGGCAGTTCAGGATATCCGCAACATTCTTTCAGGAAGATTTCCGTCTGCCGACATAATTATGTGTCCCGTACTTGTTCAGGGCGAGAATGCTCCCGCCCAACTTATTGACGCCGTACAGAAACTTGATAAATACAATGCCTGTGATGTTATCATAATCGGCAGAGACGGCGGTTCAATTGAGGATTTGTGGGCATTCAATGATGAAAACCTTGCTTATGCAATCTACAACTGTAAAATTCCCGTAATTTCCGCTGTCGGTCATGAAACCGATTTTACAATCTGTGACTTTGTATCCGATCTCAGAGCGCCGACTCCGTCTGCGGCTGCAGAGCTTGCAGTTCCCGATACGGCGGAGCTTATTGATTACTATAAATCGCAAAAGCAGTATGTTTCGTCAATGGCAACATTGAAATTAAGACAGGAATATAATGCTCTTACGGAATTAAAAACAAGACTATCCGTAGTATCACCACAACAGAGAATTTTTGAATATGAAAAATCTCTTGAACTTTGCAAAACGAAAATACAGCATTTTGTTCAGGAAACAATAAATAAAAAGGCTGCCGACATCACAAAGACAGCCGCTAAACTTGAAGGACTCAACCCCGTTAAAATTCTTTCAAGAGGTTATTCGATTGCCGAAAAAGACGGTAAGACGGTAAATTCCGCAAAAATGCTGAAAGGCGGAGATGAATTTACACTCCGTTTTTCAGACGGTGAAATAAAGGCAAAAGCAACAGGTGAGTAAAATGGCATTTACACATTTACATCTTCATACAGAATACAGTCTGCTTGACGGTGCCTGCCGTCTGAGCAGACTTGCAAAAGCTGCAAAAGAAAAAGGAATGACTGCACTCGCAATCACCGACCACGGTGTAATGTACGGTGCAGTCGATTTTTATAAGGAATGCAAAAACAGGGTATAAAGCCGATAATCGGCTGTGAAGTGTATGTTGCACCGCAAAGCCGTTTTGACAAGACCACATCCTACGGAAAATACTATCATATGGTTCTGCTCTGCAAAAATCATACAGGCTATCAGAATCTTATCAAGCTTGTGTCAAAAGGCTTTACCGAGGGATTCTACACAAAACCGAGAATTGACGATGAACTCCTTGCCGAGTATCACGAGGGCTTAGTCTGTCTCTCTGCCTGTCTGGCGGGTGAAATTCCGCAAAAAGCTCCTTGACGGTGATTATGCCGGTGCAAAGTCAAAGGCAGAATTTTACCGTGATATATTCGGGAGTGAGAACTTTTTTATAGAGCTTCAAGACCACGGAATTGAGGAACAGAAAAGGATAATTCCAAGCCTTATAAAAATTGCCCGTGAAATCGGTGTTGACATTGTTGCAACAAACGATTGTCACTATATCGAAAAACAGGACAGCACGGTTCACAATATTCTTCTCTGTATTCAGACCAACCGAACAGTCAATGACAGCGACAGAATGGAGTTCAAAACTTCGGAATTTTATCTTAAAACAGAAGATGAAATGCGTGAGGTGTTTGCAAGTTACCCCGAAGCAATCGACAATACACAGAAAATTGCCGATATGTGCAATGTGGATTTTGAATTCGGTGTACGCAAGCTTCCGAGATTTGATGTTCCTAATAATGAAGATCATCTGCATTATTTCAGAAGAAAATGCTATGAGGGGCTTTATAAACACTATGGCGAGAATCCCGACCAATCTCTGATTGACCGACTTGAATATGAAATCAACACGGTGTCGCAAATGGGTTTTGTAGATTACTACCTCATTGTAAATGACTTTGTAAGCTACGCAAAATCATGCCAAATTCCTGTCGGACCCGGCAGAGGCTCGGGTGCAGGCTCACTTTGTGCCTACTGCATAGGCATAACCGCAATCGATCCGATAAAGTACAATCTTCTTTTTGAAAGATTTCTCAATCCCGAAAGAGTCAGTATGCCCGATTTTGATGTCGATTTTTGTAAGGAACGCAGGGGAGAGGTTATCGACTATGTTGTGCGTAAATACGGCGAAGATCATGTTGCACAGATAATTTCGTTCGGTACAATGGCGGCAAGAGGTGCAATCCGAGATGTCGGAAGGGTGCTTGAAATTCCGTATGCGACAGTAGATTCTGTTGCAAAGCTTGTTCCTATGGAACATGATATGACAATTGAGGAAGCGCTGAAACTGAGTCCCGATCTGAGAAGTCGCTGCAATAACGATCCGCAGATAAAAAACTGCTTGATGTTGCAATGAGCATTGAGGGAATGCCCCGTCACGCAACAATGCACGCCGCAGGTGTTGTAATCACCGACAAGCCCGTCAGCGACTATGTTCCGCTGTCAAAAAATGACGATAATGTTGTAACACAGTTCACCATGACGGCGCTTGAAGAACTCGGCCTTTTAAAAATGGACTTCCTCGGGCTCAGAAACTTAACCGTAATCAATGATGCAGAAAAGCAGATAAAACATAAAAATCCCGACTATAATCCCGATATGGTCGATGAGAATGATAAAAAAGTTTTTGAAATGTTTTCAAAAGGATATACGGAGGGTGTGTTTCAGTTTGAAAGCCAAGGAATGAAAAATGTTCTCACTCAGCTAAAACCGGAGCGAATTGAGGACCTTATAGCCGTTACGGCACTCTATCGTCCCGGACCTATGGACAGCATCCCCGTTTATATTGACTGTCGTCACAATCCGTCGCATATTCGTTACAAACATCCGCTTTTAAAGGAAATTCTCGGAGTTACAAGCGGTTGCATAATTTATCAGGAACAGGTTATGCAGATTTTCAGAACGCTTGCAGGCTACAGTCTCGGCAGAGCGGACATAGTGCGCCGTGCAATGAGCAAGAAAAAACTTGCCGTAATGGAGTCGGAGCGTGAAATATTCATTCACGGTCTTACTGATGATGACGGAAATATCATAGTTGAAGGATGCATTCGCCGTGGGGTTGATGAAAAAACGGCAATTTCCGTTTATCATGAAATGGAAAGCTTTGCACACTACGCATTTAACAAATCCCATGCTGCGGCATATGCCAACATTTCCTACAAAACTGCATGGCTCAAATGCCACTATCCCCGTGAATATATGGCGGCTCTGCTTTCAAGTGTTCTTGATAATCAAAATAAACTTGCGTCATATATCACTGAGTGCAAACGGCTCGGAATCCGTGTGTTGCCGCCTAATGTCAACGAAAGCAATCTTCATTTTACGGTCAGCGGAAACGATATCCGTTACGGACTTCTTGCCGTTAAAAATCTCGGCAGAAATTTCATAGATGAAATCATCTCGGAGCGCATAAACAATCCTTATGAAGATTTCTTCGATTTCTGCAAAAGGCTCTACGGCAGAAATATGAACAGCAGAGCAATTGAAAGTCTGATAAAATGCGGTGCATTTGACGGACTCGGAGCAAATCGCAGACAATTGCTCACAATCAGTAAAACCGTTCTTGACGATGTTGAGTATGAAAGCAGAAGAAATGCGGGCGGTCAGATGTCGTTTTTTGATGACGCAGAGGTTGATGCTCAATCATCAAAGCCCAAAATTCCCGATTTGCCCGAATTTCCCGTTTCTGAACTTTTGCATATGGAAAACGAAATTGCGGGAATGTATCTCAGCGGTCATCCGCTCGATGAATACACAACTTTTTCAAAAGCAATCCATGCCGACAAAACGGGCGATATAATCAATAATGACAGCGGTATGTATTTTGACGGGAAAAAAGTCAGCCTTGTCTGCATAGTTGCAAAGCTGAAAACCCAGCTTACAAAAAATAACAGGATTATGGCTTTTGTCAATGCCGAGGACAGATACGGAATGCTTGAAATCGTGATTTTCCCGAATGTATATGAAAAATATTCCGCCCTCCTCGGTGCAGGCGGTGCGTTGCTGTTCCGTGGAACTGTCAATTTAAAAGAAAACGAAGAGCCGAAAATCATCTGCGATTCCATAGCGTCTGCCCGTACAAACGAGGATTGCAAAAATAACCCTGTTGCAATAAAAAACACAGAACATTTTTCGCAAAATTATCAGATGAAAGCTGTGAAAAATGATACACAAAAGCCTTCTGCGTTGTATTTGCGTATTGATGACCTCAATACCGACAAATACAACCGTGCAAAGCGTGTTCTTGACATTTTGACGGCAGAACGCCTGTTATTTTCTATCTTACCGACACTAAAAGAAAGGTGAAAGCCCCCTCGTCAATGTGGGTTGATATCAATCCTGTAATGATAAAAGAACTCAAATATCAGCTTGGTGACGAAAATGTGGTGGCAAAATAACCAAAAACAAACTTTTATTTCAGCTATTTGTAATAAAAATTAGTGAAAGCTATTGAAAATTTCGTTTTTTTGTATTATAATTTATGTTGTTAAAACACTTTATTGCATAAAAAGTGCAGAAGTATATGATGCTTTACAGCGTGAAAGTGCTGAAAGCTTAGGAGGAAATTAAAATGAAAAAAGCTAAAAAGATTGTCGCAGTTGCTCTTGCGGCGGCTTCTATGTCACTCGCATTTGCAGGATGCGGCGGTTCTGCAGAAAGCTCAAAGGCAGATAATTCAGGCACGGACGGTAAGGTTTACAATATCGGTATCTGTCAGCTTGTTCAGCACGAGGCTCTTGACGCCGCAACAAAAGGCTTTAAAGATTATCTTACTGAGAAACTCGGTGCAGACAATGTAAAGTTTGACGAGCAGAACGCTCAGGGCGATTCCGCAACCTGCGCCACAATCTGTAACCAGTTTGTTTCTTCAAACTATGACCTTATTCTCGGCAACGGTACTGCCGCACTTCAGGCAGCATACACAGCAACACCGAATATTCCGGTTCTCGGTACTTCAATCACAGACTACGGCACAGCGCTTGACAAGTCTGATTGGAACGGCGTTTCGGGTATGAATGTTTCGGGTACAACAGACCTTGCTCCGCTTGATCAGCAGGCGGCAATGCTCAAGGAGCTTTTCCCCGATGCAAAGAATGTCGGAATTCTCTACTGCTCGGCTGAGGCTAACTCAAAGTATCAGTGCGATACAATCACTCCTTATTTCAAGGATGCAGGCTATACTGTAAAATCATATTCATTTGCAGATTCAAACGATGTTGCCGCAGTTGCAAAGACTGCCTGTGACGAGAGCGATGTTCTTTACATCCCGACAGATAACACAGCGGCATCTAACACAGGTATCATCGACAATGTTGCCACAGCCGCAAAAACTCCTATTGTTGCCGGCGAAGAAGGCATCTGCAAGGGCTGCGGTGTTGCAACACTTTCAATCAGCTATGATGAACTCGGCAGAAAAACAGGCGAAATGGCTTACAACATTCTTGTAAAGGGCGAGGATATCACAAAGATGAAGGTTGAGGCTGCTCCGAATGTAACAAAAGAATATATCAAAGATCGTTGTGACACATACGGAATCAAAGTTCCCGACGGTTACACAGAAATCAAAGCAGAATAATTCATATTCGGAAAAATAATATTGGCAGGGGTGCCGTGCAAGCGACACCCCGATATTTTATGTATAGGTGGTTTTTATGGATTTTTTAGCAAACTACTTCGGTTCTCTTAATCCAATGAGCTTTTTATCCGCACTTCCGGGTAATATTGCTCAGGGTATAATCTGGGGACTTATGGGACTCGGTGTATTTCTCACCTTTAAGCTTTTGAACTTTGCCGACCTCAGCGTTGACGGTTCATTTGCAACAGGCGGTGCAGTAACCGCAGTTATGCTCATCAACGGTTGTCCCGTTTGGGCAACAATCATCGTAGCAATCCTTGCAGGTCTTGCGGCAGGTCTTGTAACGGGACTTCTTCACACGCTTCTCGGAATCCCCGACATTCTCGCAGGTATCCTCACACAGATTGCTCTTTATTCAATTAACCTGAATATTATGGGAAAATCAAACCTCCCAATCAGCTACAGAAACTATACGCTTGTTGTTTCTGCAAGCAATATAAATATGGCAATTCTCGTAGGTCTTGGAATTTGTGCTGTTGTAATTGCCGCAATGTATTGGTATTTCGGCACGGAACAGGGTTCAACAATCCGTTCAACAGGTTCAAACCCTGCAATGAGCAAGGCACAGGGCATTAACATCAATTTTACAAAGGTAATTGCTCTTGCACTTTCAAACGGACTCGTTGCACTTTCGGGTTCACTTTTTGCTCAGTATCAGGGCTTTGCCGACATCAACATGGGCAGAGGCGCAATCGTAATCGGTCTTGCCGCTGTAATCATCGGTGAAGTTCTCGGTGAGGCAATTTTCCGCAAGCACATGAATTTCATCATCAGAATGGTCTTTGTAATTGTCGGCGGTATTCTTTATTATATCGCAATGGGCATCGTACTCTGGCTCAAGATGCCGACAGACGATACAAAGCTCTTCACGGCAATTATCGTTGCAATCTTCCTTGCAGTTCCGTATCTCCAGAAAAAGAGAAAGACTTCATTCAAGAAAGTTGCAAAAATGAATGCTAAAAACGAACAGAAGGAGGGTTAAGAATGCTTGAAATCAAGAATGTATGGAAAACCTTTAATAAAGGCACAGTAAACGAAAAGCAGGCACTCTGCGGAGTTAATCTCACCCTCGATGACGGCGATTTTTGTACGGTAATCGGCGGTAACGGTGCAGGCAAGTCAACAACACTCAACGCAATTGCAGGCGTGTGGCCTGTTGACTGCGGTCAGATTCTCATTGACGGCAAGGATATTTCCGCATTGCCCGATCATAAAAGAGCGCCGTACCTCGGCAGAGTATTTCAGGACCCGATGACAGGCACGGTAGCCGATATGGAAATTATAGAAAACCTCGCAATTGCCGCAAGACGAGGCAAGAAAAGAGGACTTTCGTGGGGCGTAAAGGCTGACGAAAGACTCCGTTACCGTCAGATGCTTGCAGAGTTCGACCTCGGACTTGAGGACAGAATGTCCTCAAAAGTAGGACTTCTCTCGGGCGGTCAGCGTCAGGCAATAACACTCCTTATGGCAACGAT
>VOFB01001920.1_pt1 | contig 23822 bp, 40 predicted proteins | sample 5384141 | NCBI WGS metagenome assembly VOFB01 (sample SAMN12384721, study PRJNA508395) | human gut metagenome | isolation source: healthy gut A | host: Homo sapiens | reverse complement strand
TATAGACTTACTATGATTTTTGGCAAGAAGGGTAGTGGTAAGTCTACTCCTGATGGTAAAGTTGGCCTATAAATACCTTTCTCGTGGTTGGCGCGTCTACTGACGGAGCGTTTGGATGGGTGTTATTTTTATCGATTATAGTGACATTGGGTTCTTTAACATACCTCCCAATTCTGTTCTGTTAGTAGACGAAGCGGGCATGGTTTGGGATAACCGTGCTTTCAAAAGTTCCCTACTGAGATTCGGGACTGGTTTTAAACTTCAGCGTCATTATCGCGTGAAGGTCTACCTTTTTCGCAAAGTTTTGACGTTGATGAACCCAGATATTTTGACGGACGATCTATATCTTTGTACCAATATGCTGCAACAGGGTTTTCCTCGGCAAACGCATCCGGCGGCGTGTGATTTTGACGAAACCAACTGCAGACTCTCCTGCTCGTATTGACCCGAAGAACTTCGCTTTGATTCTTTCTTGTTCTGGCTTTTTTGGATCCACTGGGGTCCTTCATTGTTTTATCCCCGTTGGTCTTCCTATTTTGATAGTCATAATTGTCCACCGTTGGCAGAAAAAGAGTGGTTGTATCTTCCTCCGGATAATGTCCCAAAAATCTACAAGAAATCTAGAAAGCGTTAACTAGTAGGCGGCATAAAAGTTCGGAAAAATGCAAAGGAATTATTTTGTTGCGTTCGCTCTTTTCACGGATTCCCCCACTTTGGCAGGGGATTTTTAAGCGAAAAATGTTGATTTCTAAGGTTGGCTTTCTATCCCCCTTTTGTTGCGTTGGAAAATATTTTGTTGTTTTTGTTGGTCGGGTCCCCTATCGGGTCCCGGGCGTTTTGTCTACTTATTGGCAGTCTGTGCGTGGGACGCCAAAGCGGCACCGCCGCCGTGGCCTGGGGATGGGCCCCAGCCGTATTGTGCGGTGCGTGGTAGGCATGACGCCGCCAACGGTACTATGTTTGATAGGAGTTACAGGGCTGATCCGGAGCGCCCGAACGTAGTGAGTAGCGACGGCTTGGCACTGTAACCCGGTTTGCTGCATGTGGCGTTTGGCGGACTGTAGGCACTACCTCTCCCCTCTCTCGATGGCGGACAACTGTCCCCAAGCCCCTATTCTAAACAGGGCTTTAACCTGTCAATTTTTGATAGTCGCACCCGGCAGAGGCCGTAGGCCTGGGCTGCCGTGGCCCCCGGCCCAAAACCTGGTTTGCTACTTTGGGTCATTACGCATGGTCTTACTTGTGTCCGTACGGCAGGCCTGTGGGTAGTCCCAGTATATAGTCTGCGCTAACACGGTAGTATTACAAAGTGTTTTAGTGATTTATTGACATTTCTCTTTTTCCTGTTTCATCTCCTGTATTGGTCCTGTTTAATGTTTAAGATTTTTGCTATATCTTCCTGATGTTTGTCTGTTCTTCTCTTAGTTTTCATTTTTTGAGTACGTATTCCCAATTTAAAATTCCCTTGTTTTTGGTGATTGTGCCCATTTAGCATGCATTCGAACGAATGCCTTGATTTTGAACTTTAATGAATGCTAGAACTTGCCTTGATGCACCTAAATGGATGCGTCCCTAATAAATTAGGTGGTGTTTTTGAAATGGCAACAAGTAATTGGTTACAGGCGTATGACAGGTACATCGAAAAGACGCAGCAGCCTTACAGCGGCTACCGGATTTTCTACACAGAGCCTTTGACGGGACGGCCTGGCGATGCTTTCCAAGGTGATTCTGCTGACTCCGCATTTGTCTTTGACGCGCTCCTGGATGGCGTCACTCCCTATGTTGGCGCTGCTTTGGAACTTTCCTATGACAAGCGCGGTTTCCTGCGTGAGGTGATTTTGACTTGACCTCCTCAAAGTATTTTGTGATTTCTGTGGATATGAAGTTGGGGCGTGTTTTTGACCTTTGTGTGCATTGGATTTCGACACTGCTCTTTCCGTTGTCAAGCAACGTTTCCCATCCTGTCCTGTTGGCGTGGAAGCGTTTGAACTGAGTTATTGCGGGGTTATTCATACATGGAAACCCTCTGTTTTGATTTCTTTGAAGGAGTTGCAAACTCTTTTGGATGCTGCTTCTAAGGTTCCTGAACTGGAAAAATCTATTGTTCAGCTTCGTGATGAAGTGGAAGCATTGCGGAGGCTTTATTCTGAAACTCTTGAGCGGCTCCAGTGGCTTCTCCGGGAGCTTTAATGTGAACGTCGGGAGACAGTACACAAAATATCTATAAACGGTCCCTAGGGGCTTCTGTGGCCTCTAGGGACCACTTGAGGTGTTTTTGTGTATTCTGGTATTTCTTATGGGCTTTATTGTGATTTCCCATCATGCCGTGTTTCCATTGACTCTGTGCGTTTGAAGTTCACATACGCCTTGAATAGCTTTGTTTGGTCTCGTGGCTTTTCCATTCTTTCTATCGACAAGATGTCTTTCATCATTGACAACTTGCAGATTGCCGGTGCCGATTTTGATGTGCAATGGTCCTACAAAGACTTTTTTCAAAATTGGCGCTTATTGTCGTACTGCGCGGGTGTCTGGTTACTTGCCTGGTACTTGTGAAGCATGGTCTTTTGCTATTATGTTCGGGCGTTATGCTTATAACGCTTCTTCTCATTTTCTTGAACCCGAAATTGTTATGGATTTCAATCCCTAACAAGGTCCCTCTTTCTGTGATTTCAAGTTTTTATTGCTGCTCCGTGACGGTGTCAAATCGGTGCGGGTAGTTCGTTTTGATATTGCTTTTGATTTTCCGGTAGCACGTAACGATGTCTGTTTTGTTCGTTCTTCTGATGGCCGTCGTGCTTACCGTTTATTTTTGGATGACGGTGCAAAAACGGAATACCAGGGTGCTCGTGGCGCACATGGAGCATTAAAAATTTATGACAAAACTGCTGAATCTGGCCTGTCTGTCCCTGTTACACGTTGTGAGATTACGGTAGATGGTGCCAAATTATCTTCTTTGGAATCTCTTTTCCCTCGTCTTTACTGCTTTGTGGGCTATCAGGTGGTTGTTTCTTTCTCCTCGCTTCCCTTTCCCTGTTCGTGCGTGTCTGCTGCATCCGGATTTGCTGGATGATATGCTTGCTTCTGTTTCGCTGAATACCAGAAAAAAGTACCTTTCCTTGATGGACAGCATGAAAGAATGTTTGTTAACGGTTCCTGATTGGCCTTCTGTGGTTAGTTTTGCTCATAATGCTTTGAATACATACACGGGGGTGCGTTTGTGAAACGTGTTTTTTTCTCTTTTGCTTGTGTTGGCCTTGACTTTTTTGTGCGCTGCTCCGGCATCTGCCGCCAGTGTCCCCGGCCAGTACGATGTGGTTGACCTTCTGGCTAGGGTGTTTTCCCCGAAGGGGAGCTTTGGCTAACCAAGTCTGCTTCTACCTATACTTTACTTGGGATGTAACGGCTTCTTCGTCTATGGCGTTTGTGTATCTCAATATTTATGCCCCTTCTGTCCCCTCTTCTGTTACGCTCAACGGTATCACTGGTACTCGTGTCTATAGTGGCACTTTTTATCAGTATAAGTTTTCTGTCTCTAAGGTTTTATCAACTGTCACAGTTAATGTAAATTTTAATTCTTCCGTATCTCGTACTGTTTCTATTGGCTGGGCGGTAGGTGCTGTTTCTGGCCAGTCTGTATTTACATCTTTTACTAGGCGTTCTCGTGGTTTTTCCGCATCTACTTGGTCTGTTACTACTGGTGTTCAAATTCCTGGTGGTGGTGCGTTTGCATCTACTATTTCTTCCGATGTTGGTGCTAACCAACGTGTTAATGATTTCGAACTTGTCTTTGATTTGGATATGGCTACTGCTGATTATGCTACTGTCCATTTGCTAGTACCGGCTGGTGCTGGGTCAATGGAAGGTGGTTGGCGATATGCTTATGCTACTGAACCATCTTTTTTCTTGGGCTCGTCTTATACCCATACTTTCCCACTAGATATTATTAACTTTAACTCATATTACGATTCTGCTACTTCGATTGGTTATGGACGTGGGTCTTGGCATCTGGTTTATACTGTTGATGTTAGCGGATATAAACTTGATTCGTACGATCTTATGTGTTGTTTTTCGTTGCTTGGTGTATTAAAATCTGGCACTACTAACACATACGGATTTCATTTTAACTGCTTATCTGCTTGCTTAGGTATTAATGTCGATGGTGGAGATTCTTCCAGGGGCTTCTGCCTTGGCTTAATACTCAGTTTTCGAATATTAAGTCCGCTATTACTTCCCTGGGTACTACGATTTCTTCTCAGTTTTCCTCTCTGAAGTCTAGCTTGGGAAGTTGGTTCTCCTCTTTGGAAAATAAAATTCAGGCTGCTGTCAATCCGCCTAAAACAGATGCAGAAAAGGAAGCACAGTCTAATGTTGAAACTCAGATTGCTATGATGGATGAATTTGAGGAACAACAATTTTCTGAAATTCAGAATGGTACCTCGCAGTTGCAGACAGATATTGCCGATGGCGTAAATAGTTTTGTTCCTGCTCTCGCCTTCATCGGCAAATACACGACTGCGATTGGTAATGGCATTAAGGATTACATTATTGTCTTCATGCTCCCTATTTACCTTGGCATCTTCTTCTTTGTCTGTAATCGTGTTTCTGGTGTCACGCATGTTTCGTTGTGGAAGCGGAAGGGGGATTGACGTGCAAGCTATTTTGGATTTTTTCCGTACGGTTTTTCAGCTGATTGGTTCTTTCATTTCTTCAACTATCTGGGCTTTGCAAACAATTCCTAAAATGGCGGTCTCTCTTGCTGCTGTTTACGCATATGCACCACAATTTTTGCAGTATGTTCTGGTCCTTTGCGTATCGCTTACAATTACGCTTGGGGTCATTCGATTTCTGAAATGAGGTGTTTGCGTGGTCAAAAAACTTCTTGGATTGGATTGTGACTAGTTTGTTGCCTGGTTTTTCTCCTTGTTGAATCAGTTGACTATTGTTCCTGGCGTTTCTCTATTGGGTTTTTGATTGGATTGGTCTTACTGACAATTGTTGTTGGTGCTATTTTGTTTAGGGTCTAGGAGGCTGTTATGCGATATGTATCAGGTTTTTTTCACTTTCTTGGTGGCTTTACTTCTGCTTTGCTCTTCTGTCTTTGCTGTCGAACCTAGCATGGATGATTTGCCGACTGATTCGCCCGAAGAAGCTACAGAATCGGTTTCTTCGTATGTTTCTCTCGATCCTAACACGATTCAGGACCTTGTGGATGCCCTTAACGATGCTTGGGATTCTCGTGATGCTGCTGTTGAATCTACTGAGCCGACAGACCCCCCTCCTGTGGTAATTGATCCTCAGTCTATTAGTGAAATTGCAGATGTAATTGGTGATGTTTTGGCAGAATCTCAGGCTCCAGCAGCTGTATCTGATTCTGTTGGTGGTATTTCTGGCGGCTATTATTTGATTGTTGATTGTGCATTAGGACGCGATATAAAATTTTTGGATTCCGTCTGATTTTGCTTCCGGCGCGTTGGCTATGGATTCTAGGGGACTAATCAATATGTCGAATTCTTCTATATATTTAATGCCTGATAGCTCTTCTTTTTCGGGATATACCATCTATGCTAATCGCTTTGGACATTTTCAATATAGGCGTAATTCATCGGGATATGATTATCAGGACCTTAATATCACTAATATTTCAGATACTAATATTTCCTTTCTTTCTGATACCCCTCAGGCTGTTCCAGATTCTACGTATTGGATTGTCCTGATTGCGGTTTTTGTATTTTGGGTTTTCTCCTTATCGCTTTTTTTAAGAGGTGATCGGCTATGACTGTAGATTTGATTTCTGAGCTTCGTGCTCTTATTGGCGTTCCTCCAGCTGGATTGGAATTCCTGGAATATGTGTTTGTTGGCTTTCTGCTCATTTTCTTGGTTTGGTCTGCCGCTAATATCATTTCTTGCATTTTCCGTTGGATTGGCGGTGGTTTGTAGTGTTGGAGTTTTTAGGCGATATTGCAAATCTGACCTTTTCACAGATTAAGGCAATCTGGGTCCTTTATACTACAAGTTCGGTTCTGGCTGGTTTTTTTGTTTTGTGGATTTTGGACCGGCTTTTCCACATTTTTGATATTCTCAAGCGGTAATGGCCAGCTGCTTAGGATATATATTACATTTGGAGGTTTTATTATGGCAGAGTTAATTTCTCAGTTTGGTACTATTGCTACGGCTATTTTCTCTCAGGTTGGTACTGTAGCTTCTACCATCGTTTCTACGCCGTTGCTGCTGTTTACTACCGGTTTCCTTTTTTTTTGGGTGGCTGTGTGGGTATCTTCGGTCGGTTGCTGTCTCGCAACTAGGAGGTGCCTATGTTCCTGTCTGAAGTAGCTCCTTCGGCTATGAGCAACTTGATTAAGGATTTTGGTACAATTGCGTCTGCTATCTTTGCTCAGGTTTCCGAAGTGGCTGATACCATTGTTTCCACGCCGTTGTTGCTGTTTACCACTGGTTTCTCTCTTTTAGGGGTTGTGTGGGTATCTTCGGCCGTTTGCTTTCTCGCAATTGATTATTTGGCGGGAAGCTCCCCTGCTTTAGCTGGGAGCTTCCCGCCATTTTCTGAGGTTTCTATGTCTCATATTTTCAACATTGTGCTTTTTCCCTTTTACTTCCTCGTACATTTTGGTCTTGTTCCCTTTGTGCTTGTACGTTTGTCTGCTCCATTTTTGGCCTTTTATATCGTCTGATGAGGGGGGAATTCGTGTTTCTCATTCTTAAGCTTATGTTTTGGCTTACCGTGTTCATCGCTGCTTTTCACTTCTTAACGAAAAAGTATATAAATCCATATAGGCTTACTATGATTTTTTGGAAAAAAAGGTAGCGGCAAGTCTACGCTGATGGTAAAGTTGGCCTATAAATACCTTTCTCGTGGTTGGCGCGTCTACTGCACGGAGCGTTTGGATGGGTGTTATTTTATCGATTATAGTGACATTGGGTTCTTTAACATACCTCCCAATTCTGTTCTATTAGTAGACGAAGCCGGTATGGTTTGGGATAATCGTGCTTTCAAAAAATTCCCTACTGAAATTCGGATTGGTTCAAACTTCAGCGTCACTATCGCGTGAAGGTCTACCTTTTTTCGCAAAGTTTTGACGTTGATAAGAAACTCAGAGATTTGACGGATGATCTATATCTTTGTACTAATATGTTGCGAGTTTTTTCTGGGCAAAACGTATTCGGCGGCGTGTGATTTTGACGAAACCAACTGCAGACTCTCCTGCTCGTATTGACGAAGAACTTCGCTTTGATTCTTTTCTTTTTTGGCTTTTTGGATCTAGGGTCCTTACGTTTATCCCCGTTGGTCTTCCTATTTTGATAGTCATAATTGTCCGCCGTTGGCAGAAAAAGAGTATTTGTATCTTCCTCCGGATAACGTTCCGAAGTTCTTGCAAAAAATCTAGGAAGCGTGCTAGTAGGCGTCATAAAAGTTCGGAAAGATGCAAAGGAATTATTTTGTTGCGTTGGAGAGGCAGAGGCTCAGGCTGGAAGGAGCTTCCCTCCAGCCTGAATCAGCTATTCTGCGCTGTCGCGTCTCTTCACTGGAATACAAACCTCAGTTACCAGTTCATCCGGGTTTTGAGTTTCATGCGGGCTCACGTGATAGACGTTAAACATCACGCCGCACATTTGGTAGCCGTTTTCTCAACCCAGGCTGCCACAGCCGCGCTGGCGTCGCTGATGGTTTCGTAGCTGCCATAGTGTATCGCGGAAGCCACGCAGACTGCTGGCTCAGTTTTGAAGCGGACGTGCTCTGTGTCATGATAGTTCCTTCCACTGTCATTTGAATTTCCACGTCCACGCCCCGTTCCTTGTATTCAGCATCGTGGAAAATTCCGAATGCCAGACAAGGATTTGCTGGCGTCAGATTTTTGATCTGCAGTTTCCTTCATCATGTAATGCCACAGGCGGCCCTCATAGTTGTAGCTTTCCAGAATATCCCGAACACTGGCTACGTATCGGGGAACAATTTCCTTTATGGTGACATCGTAATTTGCCATAGTACTCTCCTCTCCAAGCTGGGCAATGGCCAGCTTGATGCGATGAAGCATTTGGCTCATTTCCTCAGATTGTTCCCGTAAGGATTCCTGTTGGCGTTCCAACATGGCCCGCAGCTTTTTGAGGATCGGCCTCATGCAAAAGTCCGGCAATGGCCGTAAGGCCAAAGCCCATTCCCCGATACACATTGATTTTACCGGCTGTAAAAAGCTGCTCCTCTCCGTAAAGCCGGTAGCCAGTGATTGGGTCTACTCGCTGAGGATGCAACAAGCCAATTTCATCGTAATGCCGCAGCATTCGCACGCTCACATGGGACAACTTGGAAAATTCGCCAATTTTTCAGCATCTCGTATTCCTCCGACAGATATCTGTTCCTGTTTTCCTGAGCTCCTTTTGTATCATAAGCCCTCACATTGTGTGAGAGTCAAGACTTTTTTTAATTTTTCCTTTTTGCGCAAAGGGCGCGGCGTAAGCCGCGCCTGGAATCGCTGCAAGGCAAATATGGTTAAAGACCCTCGTCTGTTCCATGTATGGATCGTCATCCCGATATCCTTTCATGAAGTCCCGGTTTTTTGAAATTATTTTATCTTGCAATCTCTTGTCTATCAAAGCGGTGTTCTCCTTTTTGAGCATTACAGGGCAAATTCAATTGCTTCCGCACATTGCGGACACGTATCAGCTCCAGATCCTTGGGCGCCACCAGCGTTTCTGTCCCACTGCGTGGAATGACACAGCGGTGAAAGCCTAACCGGGCGATCTCCGAAAGACGCAAAGACAGATGGGACACCGCCCGCACCTCCCCTGCCAGACCGATTTCCCCCACTGCGGCCAGGTCCTCTGGAAGGGACTGATCCCGATAGCTTTGAGGCTACCGCCAGAGCTACAGGCAAGTCTGCAGCAGGCTCGTCCAGGAACAGGCCGCCGACTACGTTGATATATCCGTCAAAAGGTTCCCAGGCGAAGGCCACCCCCGCTTTTCCAAAACGGCCAGAAGTAGCACAGCCCTGTTAAAATCAAAGCCGTTGGCAGTCCTCCTGGGGACATTGAAGGTCGTTTTGGTGACCAATGCCTGAACCTCGGCCAGCAGTGGTCTCGTACCTTCCATGATACAAGCAACGCAGGTCCCCGGCGCATGCTGGGGCCGCCCTGCCAAAAGCATTTCCGATGGATTCGGCACCTCCCGCAGGCCCGCTTCCCCCATTTCAAACACGCCAATCTCATTGGTAGATCCAAAGCGGTTTTTACCGCACGGAGCAGGCGGTATGTGCCGTTCTGGTCGCCCTCAAAATACAGGGACACAGTCCACCATATGCTCCAGAACCTTGGGGCCAGCAATGGCGCCCTCCTTATTGATGTGGCCAACGACAAAACAGTAATCCCTTCCTTTTTGCCAGCTGCATCATGGACATGGTGCAGTCTTTTTACTTGGGAGATACTGCCCGGCGCAGAGTCATTGCTTTCACTGTACAAGGTCTGTATGGAATCGGCGATGAAAACGTCGGGTTTGCTTTCCACAGCCTCCAGAATATCGCCCAGGCGGGTTTCCGACAGAATGAGCAGGTTCTCGGAATCCACCTTCAGCCGCTGGGCCCGGAGCTTGAGCTGGCGCTCGCTCTCCTCACCTGATGCGTACAGCACCCGCCGCTCCCGGCACAGGCAGGCGCAAATCTGAAGCAGGAGCGTGGATTTGCCAATTCCAGGAGCACCCCCTACCAGGACCAGAGAGCCCTCCACAGCCCCGCCACCCAGGACCCGGTCAAGTTCCCCCAATGCCCGTAGAAAACGGATCTCCGTTTGAATGTCGACCTCTGAGAGGGTTTTAGGTTTCCTTGTCCCATCCAACAGGGACACAGGCCTGGCCTTTCCTGCCGCAGCAGGCTTTTTCCGTATGCTCGGCCATGGTATTCCACGCGCCGCAGGCAGGGCAACGGCCCTGCCATTTTGGCGTCTCGTTTCCACAGGCCGTGCAGTAAAAAATCGTCTTTGTCTTTGCCATCTCTGTCTACTCCTTCTTCCTATGCTCGGACGCCGGAGCTGCTTGAAATTTACCTGCATACTCCTTCTGATAATCCCGCCCCATAAGATCATCTTCAAGATGTGACCATTATACCATATCTCCCTCTTGGGTTCAAGAACTGATCCGCCGCGCTTGCAATGACGCAGCACAGCTTTTTCTGGTATTCCGGCGTCCGCAGTGCTGCTTCCTCCTCGCGATTGGAGAGGAAGCCGCATTCCACCAAAATTCCGGTGCAGCGGATATGCTGCATCAAATATACAGATTCTGCCGGCTTGCATGCCCGCTTGCTCCCCGGGTTTAAGGAGGAAATCAAGAGGGCCTGGGTTTGCTCTGCCAGGCTCTGGCTCCCCCTGCGTAGGCGCAAAGAATACCTGTGCGCCGCTGTAGCGGCAAATCGGAAAATTGGTTTTGTGAATGCTCAGGAGCAGGGCGTCCGCCGTTTCGTTGACCATTTCCACGCGGTGCTTCAGGTCAGATATTTTCTTCTCGGAAATGGTGGCTCCATTTGTATAGACGGAGGTGTCTGTCGTGCGGATCATTTTGGTCCGGTAGCCCAAAAATGCAATAGGTCCCGGAGACGCAGGGAAATCTCCAGATTGAGCTGGCTCTCCTGGATCCCTGTGCAGGAGGTCGCGCCGCCGTCTTCCCCTCCGTGCCCCGGGTCAATGACAATGGTCACGTTTCTGGGAATCGGCAACGCCTCTGCAATTGCAGTGACGGTCCGGGTCATAATGGTGGCCGAACCAACGAACAAACTGACTACTAAAAGGTATACCGGAAAATATTTTTTCAAAAAGCGCATCAAAAATCCATTCTTCCCACCTCCCTTTCAGGCTATGCGGCCTGTCCGGGGCCTATTCCTCCCCTCTCTGAACCAGACGACGCACAGGCGCATAGAATGAGCCGGAACGACTCCGTTCCGGATTCTTTGGCACCATGAAAAGGAGGAATTTCCCTTGGAAGAAATGAGACCCATGCAGCAGCCGCAGCGCCAGCAGACTGCGTGCGCCCAACCCGGCGAAGGGCGGCTTCCATGCTGTGCGCCTCTGGCCAACCCGTATGTTCCCCTTCCAACAGGAGGAATCGCCCAAATATGAGGCCCCGCCGGGGTCTGATCCGCGGAACCCTGTTTCCAGGTCTGGATTTGCCCTTTATGGGCATGGTGAACAACACCGAAAAGTCCGACACACCCATGCACGAGCTCCAGGCCCTGGCCTTTGCCATCCAGGCGCTGGCGCTTTACCTGGGCACCCACCGGGAGGACCGGGAGGCCCTGGAGCTGTACCGGGCTTACCAGGAGCTGTACAATAAGGGTGTGGAGGCCTATGTGAAAGAGTACGGCCCCCTCAATCACACCAGCCGGACAGAAGGCGACCGGTACCTGTGGCTGGACGAGCCCTGGCCCTGGGATTATCAGGGCAACAAGGACTGAGGAGGTAGGGACATGTTTTCGTATCAGAAAAAGCTGCAATACCCAGTGAAAATTGACAAACCCAATCCCAAGCTGGCATCCATCATCATTTCCCAGTACGGCGGCCCGGACGGAGAGCTGGGCGCCTCCCTGCGTTATCTGTCTCAGCGCTATTCCATGCCCTTTGACGAGCTGAAAGGCCTACTCACCGATATCGGTACAGAATGGTCAAAATGGGGAACGCCTGAGGAGCCCCCCGAATGCACAGGTTTGATTCTTCTGGTATGCACGAAACGCCATTTGGCGCTTCGTGGACTGTGGCAGAATCGCCAACGCATTTCCCTATCTGCTTCTGGATATCCTTGCGGATGCCGATGATATAGCAGATGGAACCATCCTGATTTTTCATACCCATGCTCACGATGCTACCGCAGTACGGCACACTATCAAAGGTGACATGAACCTGAACTCTTCCTTTGCCAAATTCCTTTCGAACATCTGCTTATAAAAGTAATCCCAAGTCCGGTACGCTGCACCCTGTTTCACCGTTTGTCGCGTCCTGCCACGCTTTGGATTTCCTGCAGCTCAAAGCGGTAGATCTGCTGACAGTCCGGATATTTCTCCCGATCTACCAGGCTGAGGAACATGTCCTTTGACCGCAGCCATAGGGAGCCATCTCCATAGAGCTTACGGTAGACCACATACTCCTCCCCGGTTTCAGAGTCCTTGGCTACATCCTCCACCAGATAATAATCGCCTTTGAAATGGCGGTAGACACGCTTCAATTTCAGTTCCTGCATATGATTTTCCCCTTCCGGATGGCATGAGATACAATCCATTATACGCCAAAATCCGTCTAAAAGCAATATGGTTTCACAATTCACGGCGTTTTTCCCGTGTCAGAACCGCTATATGATGCTTCTCTGAAAATCCACGTCTCCGGCAGATAGTTCAGGCTGACTTCAATTCTCCGGTCCGGATAAACCACCATGCGCTTCAGGATCTGTTTGCAGACAACCTCGCTTTCCAGCTCACCCCGGATGATCTGCGTTACCTGTTTGCCAATGCGGTCGGGATTGCCGGCAGTCACCTCTCGCCGGGTTTTGGCCTCCCCCAGGCGGATGTGGAGCTCCGTGAGTCCCTTTGTCATACCGCTCTTTCATCAGCTCCATCTCATTTTTTGTAATGCTGCCAGAGAAGAAGGCGTCCAAGGCGGCTTCCTTTTTTTTTCGTCAGTTGGTGAAGCTTCTTCTCCAGCTGGCAGATGGAACCGGCAGGGCCGATCTCCCCGTCCTGGATGGCTTTTACGGCAAGATCTGTCACGCTGCGGATCATCTCCTCCTGATCGATGGGCAGGGCAGCCAGGACTTGTTTCACCATATCCATGGCCACCTCGTCCGATATGCCCCCCCCAGGTCGCATCCAATCCAATTTCCCTGTGCATGCAGATTCCGTCTGCCGTATGCCGTGGCGTTGGCGCAGCACCAGTATGGATAGTAGCCGCCCTGTTTGCGTTTTTTCTTCCGGGACACAAAGGTGGCTCCACATGCGCCACATTGGATCTTTCCGCTAAGTCCATAGCGGTTGGAATGACCTGTATCCGGCTTCCCGTGACGGTTTCGCTGTTTTAGCTCGCTTTGCACCAGATTCCACAAATCCCGGTCAATGATGGGCTCGTGGTGACTTTTGATGACAATCATTTCCTCTTCGCCATGGTTGTATTTTTTGGCATGGGTCAGGTAATCTGGAGTGATGGTCTTTTCTGCACCAGATCGCCGACATACTTCTCGTTTTTGAGCATCTTCACAATCTGACTGGTGGACCACTTGACGTTGCCACTGTATGTGCGGTAGCCAGCCTCCTGAAGCTCCCGGGCGATGACAGACGTCCCTTTCTTCTCAACGCCGTATTTGTGGAAGATGAGGCGGACAAGCGCCGCCCCTTCTGGCTCCACCGTAAGTTTTCCGTTTTTGACGTCGTAACCCAGGAGCGACTGGCCGAAGACCACGCCCCGCTCCATCTGGCGGGTCTGGCCCCATTTGACGCGGGACGAGGTCTTGCGGCTCTCCTCCTGGGCGATGGAGGCCATAATGCTGAGCCGAAGCTCTGCGTCTGGGTCCAGCGTATGAATGCCGTCGTTCATAAACAGGACGCCTACGCCGATTTCTTTCAATTCCCGGGTAAACGAGATGGTATCCAGGATATTCCGGGAAAATCGGCTGACTTCCTTGGTAATAATGAGCTGAAACTTCCCCATGTAGGCGTCGTGAATCATGCGGTTAAATGCTGCCCGCTTTTTGGTGGACGTGCCGGTGATGCCCTCGTCGGCGTAAATCTCATACAGCTCCCAATCCGGCTGCCGCTGGACATACTGCCGGAAATAGAGCTGCTGGCTCACAAAGGAATTGGCCTGGTCTTCCTGATCGGTGGACACGCGGCAGTAGGATGCTACTCTTATCATCAAGACCCTCCTCGTCTTTCCTTACAATCCTTTTACGTGCCTGTGGGCGCCTTTTGTGTTCCTTCCAGCCCAGCGGCTGGCTGTATGCTGCTCACGTTTCCTGCTTCACGGCGTTTTGCGCCAAATTGCGAAGGGCGGCCCGATGCTGCCCCTTCAGCATATCTGCCCCATAGGAAAACTGCAGTTCCGTCAGGGAACCGCACTCCTTCAGAGCTGCAAGGACAGACAGCTGCAGCTCATAGAGAAACCTGGCATTCTCTTCCCCAGTGGATGCCCGCTGACCCAGAATTTCTGCCAGCACCTGTTTTTCATAGCCCCGCCCCCTCCCAGTCAGTGTATGCTCCGGTACGGACCCTCTTTCCTGAACGCTGCCTGGCGGTGCTGTGCCGGCAGGGCGCTTCCGGTAGGACGCTTTCGGATGGACTGTGCCCAAGCCGGGGACCGTGGTTCCAGTCTGCCACCGAGGAGACCGCACCCTACACAGCTGTCGCGTCAGTACGGAAAAAGGAAATGCTGCTGCTCAGGTTCTGTGCCGACTACATATTGATTTTTCAAGGGAAACATGGTAAAATTCTAAATCAGATGTCACAGATTCAGCTTATCTTCTTCCCAGGAAGCGCTGCGCTGCAAGGAACCTTTCGGGCCGGATTGGCAACGCAGTGTGACAAATGTTCAATTTGGAGGACTATATCATACAATGTACCAACATCTGATCAAACGTCTGATTGATTTCACTTTGGTTCTTTGCGGGGATACTGATTCTGGCGATTCCCATGCTGCTGTTTGCCCTCGTTGTAAAGCTGGATTCTCCGGGGCCGGTTCTGTTCTGGCAGAAGCGGGTTGGCATTCACAAGAAAACCTTTATGATGCCAAAATTCCGAACCATGTATACCAACACCCTGCCAATATGCCGACCCATTTGCTTTCTGATCCCCAGAAATGGATCACCCGGTCCGGCGCCTGGTTCCGGCGCTTGTCCATCGATGAGCTGCCTCAGATTTTGTGCATTCTGACGGGAAAATGAGCGTCATCGGCCCCCGCCCCTGCCCTCTGGAATCAGGACGACCTGATTGCAGAGCGTGACAAGTACGGCGCCAATGGGTACGTCCTGGCCTCACCGGCTGGGCGCAGATCAATGGCCGGGATGAGCTGGAAATTCCTGTGAAAGCCCGTCTGGACGGCGAGTATGTCCAGAATCTCAGCTTTCTCTTTGACTGCAGGTGCTTCTTCGGCACCATTGGGAAGGTGCTGAAGCACGATGGCGTTGTGGAAGGCGGTACCGGCGTGCTTCAGGAGGAAAAAGAGCCCGTACATAGATGAGCAAAATTTTGATTATGACAAATCACTCCTATATGCTCTACCGCTTCCGTCTGGAACTGATTCAGGAGATGAGGAAGGCCCATGAGGTTGTCCTCAGCATGCCTTTTGTAGGGCACGAGGAGGATTTTCAGGCATTGGGAATCCGGTGCATCCAGACGGAGGTGGACCGCCGGGGATGAACCCCAAAACCGATTTTCGCCTGTTCCTGACATATCGGGAGCTGCTGAAGGCGGAGCGGCCGGATATGGTCATCACCTATTCCATTAAACCAAACGTCTACGGTGGGCTTGCCTGCCGGATGGCCGGGGTCCCCTACTGCGCCAATGTGCAGGGCCTGGGAACCGCATTTCAAAAAAGGGACTTGCACGGCTAGTCACACTCCTCTACAAGCTGGCGTTGGGCAAAGCCCATACCGTTTTCTTCGAGAACGAAGCGAACGCCGCCGAATTCCGCAGTCGGAAGATTGTCCCGGCAGAAAAGGAGACGGTGCTCCCCGGTGCGGGCATCAATTTGGAGCGCTATCCCTACGTCCCCTACCCCGAGAATCAGGTTATGCACTTCCTGTATCTGGGCCGCCTGATGAAGGAGAAGGGCATAGATGAGCTCTTCGCCGCCATGGAGCGGCTCCATGAAAAGGGGGCAGCTCCGTCATTCTGGACCTGGTTGGATTTTATGACGATGAATCTTACAAAGGTCAGGTAGAGCGCCTGGTTGCAAGGGTATTGCAGTCTACCACGGTTTCCAGACCGATCCGCTTCCCTACTATGCTGCTGCTGACTGCGTGGTGCTTCCCAGTTACCACGAGGGCATGAGCAATGTGCTGCTGGAAGCCGCCGCCGTTGGCCGTCCAGTCATTACTAGCGACATTCCCGGCTGTCGGGAAGCCGTGGAGGATGGGAAAACAGGCCTGCTGTGCAGAGCCAGAGATACCGGCAGCCTGTATGAGAAGATGCGCCGTATGGCCTGCGCCTCTTTTGCAGAACGTCAATCCATGGGACAGGCTGCTCATGAAAAAATGGTGCGGGAGTTTGACAAGAGACGGGTCATTTCCGCTACCCTATCTGCGGCTTTTGAGCTGCAAAGTGATAAACAAGACTGCCAGAGGCGGTCTTGCTTTGATGTTGAGTTTATGAAATTATGGGTAAAGAGATGCTACAAGCGTGCTTTCTTTGGTTTTATTGTTTGCCGATTGCCGATGCGGTTCTGCTTGCCATTGCCATGAGCGGAGCATATCTCATTTTGCGCAGTTGGTTGGAGCAACGGCGCTTCTGGCGGCCGGCAGTTGTCGTACTTTTGTTGGCATGGCTGGCGGTGATTGCCATGGCGACTTTAACTGACCGCACTGCCAGTGCCACCTCCGCCGCCCGGAGCTCCTTCCGTTCCACTCCTACCGTGCAGTCATAGCCGGTGAGAACAAGGAAATTCTCCGCAGTAATTTTATGAATGTGGTCCTCTTCTACCCCGCCGGTCTTCTGACCTGCGAGCTGCTGCCCAAAGGCCGGAGCCTGGCAAAGCGTGTGCTCCTGTTGCTGCGCTGTTCGCTCTGGTAAGCGCCGGCATTGAGCTTTGCCAGTATCTCTCTTCGCACTGGGGCGGGTAGAGGCCGACGATGTGATACACAATGCTTTGGGCGCCCTCATGGGAGCTCTGGTATGTATGATACGCATCAAACGGAAGCCTGCCAAGTCTGGAGACTAGACCCGAAGCGTACACATCCCCGCCAGAGCTGACCAACTACTTAAAGGTGCTGTATTCTATTTGGGCAGTTTTACCTTCAAGCCCCGCAAATATGCCTTCTGCCCGTCTGGGATGCGCTCACTTTCCATGGCCTTCTGGATGGTCTTGTTGTGGGTCCAGGGCTCCAGGCGGCGCTGTTGGATGTAGGGCAGGACTGCATCGTACTGCTTGGCCAGGGCTGTGGCGAAGTACCACGCGGCCATCATATTTACATAATATTCCTTGCTTTCCACCCCTGCCACCCAGTCCAGATACTCCGGCTGGAACTGCCCGTCCAGGAAGAAGGTCATGAGCATTTCCATGCCGAACCGGATGGTATAGGGATGGTCTGAAGCCAGCCAGATTCTGATTTGCTCCCGCAGCTCCGGCAGGTGCTTTCCAAATACCTTGGGACGGATCAAATCGCATGTGGCCCAGTTGTCCACATAGGGCAGGAAAGCATCGAGCGCGGCGACCACCTGATGGTGATCCTTCATGGCCTCAATCAGAAAGCCATGGAGGTTGTTTTCCCTCATAGAATTTGTGCGGCAAAATCTGAGAAATTCCCAGCCTCTGGCTCCTTAGAAAAGGCTTTTTGCAAATTTCCGCAGCTCCGGCGTCCGGACGCCAATCACTGTCTCTGGGTTAATATGGGGGATCAGCCTGCAATGAAACGCCCGGTATTGGCGGTCCTGCAATTCAAACAGCCGGGCCTGTACTCTTTGCTCTACACTCATATCAGCACCCCATTGCAGTGGTCCACCTCATGCTGAATGATCTGAGCCGTCCAGCCAGTGAAGGTTTTCAGGCGAGTCTGGAACGCTTCGTTCTGATACTTGACCTTGATGGAACGGAAGCGTTTTGCCTTCCGTCTCCCAGGCAGGGACAGACAGCCTTCTTCTGCTTCGAAGGCCTCAGAGCACTTCACAATCTCCGGGTTGTACATCACCATATCCTTACCCTCGTTGTCAAACACGATGATACGCTTCAAAACGCCAATCATGTTGGCGGCCATACCCACGCATCCGTCCCGGTGGGCGGTCAAAGTGTCCAGCAAATCCCGCGCCACCTGCAAAATCCGCTTTGGTGGCGGGGACGGACTTCTGCCCCAGAAAAATCGGATCTTTTATAATGGGCTGAATCATGTGGCGCTCCCTCCCTGGATGGCGACCTTGATGACACCGTCCCGCCTGTTTTCAAACAGGTCATAAGCCGCTTCCATGTCCTTGAAGGGGAAGGTATGGGTAATTAACGGCGTGGTGTCGATTTTTCCTGCCTCAATCAGCTTCAAAATCTCAGCGCAGTCACAGCCGTCCACGCCGCCGGTTTGAAGGTCAGGTTCTGCCGTACATATCCGGTAGGGGCAGCGTCTGGGGACCGTTATACAGGGCCACAATGGTAACCACGGCATTCGGCCGGGCGCACTGCCAGGCCATGCGGAAGGTCTCCTCCGCCCCGGCTACCTCCAGCACCCGGTCCGCGCCGCCGTGGTCGCTGTTTTGCCGTACATACTCCTGCACCTTCTCCGGCTCCACGGTCAGCACCTGGGGGTAGTGCTCCTGCACAAACCGCAGGCGCTGAGGGTCTTTTTCGCAGACGATGATCCGCTTGGGAGACTGGAGCAGCGCACAGCAATGTGCAAATTCCTGTGGGCCCCGCGCCGATGATCAGCACCGTATCCTCCGGATGGATTTTTGAAATACGGGTTGCCCAAAAGCCAGTGGCAAGGATGTCGCCCACAAACAGGGCCTGCCGGTCGCTGACCCCATCGGGAATTTTGTTCAGGCCCTGATCGGCGGGTACCCGGACAAATTCCGCCTGGCCCCATCTATGCGGCAGCCCAGTGCCCAGCCGCCATGGGAGTCGGTACAATTGTTGACCCAGCCGTGCTTGCAGAAGAAGCACTGGCCGCAGAAGGTCTCCACATTCACCGTCACCCGGTCTCCGGGCTTCACCGTGGTAACAGCGGCGCCCACCGCCTCTACCACGCCCACCATCTCGTGACCGACGGTGATACCGGGGACCGCTCTTGGAACAGAGCCGTGCTTGATGTGGAGGTCACTGGTGCAGATGCTGCCCAGCGTGACTCGCACGATGGCGTCCCGGTCATTCTGCAAAACGGGCTTCAGCTTGTCCAGCAGCGCAAATTTTCCTTGTTCAACGTAAGTATAGGCCAGCATAGCGTGCTCCTTTTTTCTGATCGGTTCTGCTTGCGCAGACGGTCCAAAATCACTTCGTCCGCCGGGCAGAATTCGTACTGGTCGATCTCCTCCACGGTGATCCAGCGGATGTCGTTGTGTTCCAGCTTCTGTGGGACGCCTTCGGCAATGGAAGCGTGGAAGAGCGTCAAATGGACAGTCAAATCCGGGTACTCATGAACCACATCCATGAAGACCTCCCCCACCGACACGGTGACGGCCAGCTCCTCCCGGCACTCCCGGATGAGGGCCTGCTCCTTCGTCTCTCCTGGCTCCACCTTGCCGCCAACAAACTCCCATTTCAGACCCGGGCCTTGGAGCCGGCCGCTGGCAGATCATGAATTGATCGGCCTCCCAAATCAGGGCGGCTACCACTTCCGTCATGATTCTTCCCCTTTCCTCTGAAATAACGTTTCTCCATATGGAGCCTCCCCTACTCCAGCTGCCCAGGCCGGACCTCTTTCACCTTTGGCGGGAAGCTCCGGTCAAATTCCTCCAGAGCCCGATGGTCCACCTCATAGCAGGCGGGGTCAACATGGATGCCGCAAACATCTTTCGCCGCTTTCTCATCCAGAATCTTGACCAGGAAGAAGGGCGCTTCCTGGGATTTGTCCATTCCGTGCAAATAGATCCCGTGCTTGGCAGCCGGTTCAAAGCCAAAGCGGCTGTAATATGCCGGATTGCCGGTGATGACCACTGCGGGATAGCCCAGCTCCTGGGCCTTTTCTAAGGTAAATTGGATGAGTTTACTCCGTATCCCTGCCCTGATATTCTGGCAGCACGCTAACCGGGCCAAACAGAAGAGAAGTCTCTGTCCGCCCATCCTCTGTTTTCAAGCTTCCTTGGCATAGGCAATATGGGCAATGATTTTCCCTGTCGTCCTCGATCACGAAGTCCAGCTCCGGGACAAAGCAGGCCTCCTTGCGAAGGTTGTGCAGCACCAGATGCTCCGTGCAGCCAGGGCGGTAGACGTTCCAGAAGGCCTCCCGGGTCAGGTTTTCCACCTCCCGGTAATCCTCCTCCTGCTCCAATCGAATGTTCCATTGTGATTCCTCCGAAGCAGCAAATCGGTCCTCGCCCCACCAGGCGGGGATCAATTCTTTCAGCGTGACTGCTTTCCGGCTGCTATAATCCATGAGAATTTCAATGTCGCCGCTGTCCTTGTCCAGCTGCATCATGTATTCCCGGCAGGCCCCACAGGGCGCGCCGATTGTTCCATTTGGCATCACAGCAAGCAGCTTGTCAATTCGACTTTCTCCGTTGGTAAGCATATTGGCAATCGCGTTCCGCTCCGCGCACATCCCTAAGGTGCTGGCCGTGTCGATGCAGACGCCCACATAGATGTTACCGGCTTTGGTCAGGAGCGCAGCCGCCACACCGCCGGCCTCAATGAAGGGGGGAAATCACCCGTTGCCCTGCACACGTCTGGCTTCTTGGTACAGCTTTTCCCAAATATCCATAGAGCTTCCTCCTCTCTTATGGCTTCTTTCGGATGGGATGACGAATCACGGTTTTCAGCTTTTTCGGGCTGACCCTGCGGGCGTCGCTCAAGTAAATCTCATGGTGATAGCGCGTGTCCGAGATATCAATCTCATACCCCTCTTTGCGGCAAACGCATGCATCGCAGCTATGGTTTCCGGCTCTGCATCATAGGGGCCGACGATGCATACACTGGACGCAAGGTCCCTCGGTATAGGTCAAATATTCCACCTTGGAGAAGTCGGTTTTCTTCTTCCTGGTGGCCTCCGCCACGGCCCAGTCGAACTCCTGCTTGGTGACAAAATCCGGCAGGCGAATCAGGGGAGATCCACCGAAAGTCCCCTTTGCGGGTGTAGTCTATGCCCTGTACACCCTCCTGCCACCAGAAGCCCTCCAGGGGGCGGCACCACATAGTCGAAGTACCCATCGATCCGGTGGTCGCCCATCTTACTCATCTTGATAGTAAACGCCACACCATAGAGAAGGCTCATGGCCGCCTGATACTCGCCTTCCGGCTCATTGGGATTGCCCTTGCCGCCCACGGCGAGAAAGCGCATCTCCGGCACCTCCACAATGCCCGGCTTTTGGGCGGCATATAAAATTCTTTGTACTCCTTCTTATAGTCAAATGCCATTTCTATTTTCCTCCATACATTTCGTTGACCATGTAATGAACCACTGCGTTCTTTTCCCGGAGCTTCAAAATCGTTCCCTGTTTTGACTGAGATATCGGTACAGAGGAGCTGGGGCATTTGGAGATGGTGGGAGCCATTGTACACCAGCTGACTAGAAATCTCAGCGATCGGCAAATTCAGGACAGCTCCTTTGCACCCTATTTTGTCGATCACACCGTAGGCGTTTTTCCCGCCGCTGCCGCCGGCTACCCCTGGACGGCTGCTTCCATGCAGGTCAAGGGCGATCCCATGACCGATCTCACGGAGGATATGGCCGCGGAGCAGAAGGCCCGCACCACCTACGATAACATTTTGCGCCTCAGCGACGATCCGGATGTGAATGATGTCATCAAGTTCTTGCGGGAGCGGGGAGATTGTTCATTTTCAGCGGTTTGGCGAAGCTTGTCAGCTGCTGCGTGAAAAGCTGAATCAGAAAAAAATGTATACTATATGAACCCAGCCATAGATATGTAGCTCTTTGAATGAAAACCCGCCGTGGAAGCTATGTGGCCCACGGCGGGTTTCTTGTACAATCCTGGTCTGTACTTGAATGTACCTTTCAAAATCGTTGTACTCACGAGTGTACTTTTTCTCCTCTGCCCGTCCGCCTGGGGCATGTACAGAAGTGGGTCAAATCATAATCCCGGTAATAGGCTGGGATATCCATGCCACAGGCCTGATAATGCAGCAGCAACTGGGCACAGGCACGGCTGTCGCTTCCTGCCCGGTGGTGATCCAGCTCAATCTTCAGGTGTTCACACAAGGTATTCAGCCTGTGGTTCGGCAAATCCGGATAGCACCGCCGCCCCATTTGGCAGGTGCAGGCGTAAGCGGCAAACTCCTTCCAAAAAGATCCCGTAGGCATCCAGGCATTTGGCCAACACGCTCATATCGAACGGGGCGTGATGGGCAATCAGGATTCCCCCCTCCAGCATGCACTTCAGGCTTGGCCACAGGTCTGAAAAGGTCGGCGCATCCACAACGTCTTCCGGGGAGATACCAGTGAGCTGAATATTAAAACGGTTGAAATAAACTTCTGGATTAATCAGTGTTGAAAACTCCTCCACAATCCGGTCTCCTCCACAACGGCCAGGCCAATGGCACTCATTCTGTCATTGGCAGAATTGGGAGTCTCTACATCGAAAACAATATATTTTTTCTGACATCTTTGCTCCTTTGACAGTTTTCAGTCCAGCTGATTTCATTTTTACAATCAACGGGATCCTTCCGAAAAATAGCCTGGACCGCCTCCTCGTACTGGTTGGGATTTGCCGCCTTACGCAGTTGCTTCCAGGCCTTCTCTCCCTTGGGGAAGGAGGCGGATCATGTAAGACCAGAGCTCCTTCATTCGCATGACGGCATTCCCCGGCTCTGATACTGCTGGCAATAGCCCTCATACAGCGCATCATGAAAGGCCTTCCATACATCTCCCGTCAGGGAAGGTCCACCCTGCAGACGGGTGACCATGGCAGGATCTGCCACCAACCCACGCCCAATCATCGCTGCGGAAAGAGATGGCATTTCCCTCTCCAACCGTTGGCAATCCTCCGCCGTCCTCAGATCCCCGTTATAGCACAACGGATTTTTGCTGCAGGCGGCCGCGTAAGCAAAGGCTTGCCAACGAATTTCGTGCTTGTAAAAGTCCTTCTGCACCCGGGGATGCACAGTCAACTCCCAAATCGGGTACCGGTTGTACAGCTCCAGAAGCTTGGGAAAAGAATCCTCGCTGGAAATCCCCAGCCTGGTTTTAATCGAAATGTGAAGTGACGGACATGCAGAAAAAATCTGATCCAAAAAGCGCTCCAGGAACTCCAAATCCTCCAGCATGCCCGCACCCCCTTCCCTTTGCCACCACTGTCCCAGACGGGCAGCCAAGGTTCAGGTTGACCTCCTGGTACCCCATTGCAGCCAGTTCCCCCCGCAGCCCAAATAAAATCCTCCGGATATTTGGTCAAAAGCTGAGGAACCACGGAACCCCTCCTGATGCTCCGGGAGTATTTCCTGCAAATCCCGCTTGAAAAACACATGGTCCCGCGCCGGGGAAAGGAACGGCGTATAATACTGATCCATACCTGGAAAAAGCGGTGATGGAGATTCCGGTACAGAGCAGTCGTAATTCCTCCATAGGAGCAAAATAGTACCGCATAGGCAATTTCCTCAGGGAAGCAGCGCTTCCTCCCACTCTTTTGCCGGAATCCCACCAAGACCAAGCCCTCCTTCACAAGAACCGGCCGCTTTTTACCAGCATGCCATCGCTGGCCAAAGCTTCAGCTGCTTCTCCTCAGACATTTCCGGCAGCTTTTCTTTCAGAGACAAGGTCCGATACGCAAGGCCGCTGGTGTTAAAATTTGCGAAGCGGAAGCCCACTGGCTTTCCACCAAGCGTACAGCCCTTTTTCCGAAGGCCGGTTGGATTGATATCACGCAGCGTATACGCAACCCTACGGGCGTCCAAAAGCGTTTCGCCTTTGACAGGTGGAGCATTTTGGATAACAGACAAATTCCACGAAAATCATCCCTCCTGCAACAGCTTCTTTCTCTGATGGATTATAG
>VOFB01001463.1_pt1 | contig 23825 bp, 49 predicted proteins | sample 5384141 | NCBI WGS metagenome assembly VOFB01 (sample SAMN12384721, study PRJNA508395) | human gut metagenome | isolation source: healthy gut A | host: Homo sapiens | reverse complement strand
GTAGAGGCACAGGATATTGACCAGATGGCGTGTTGAACTGCTGATCCCTTATGCGTTGCACAAAAACCAGCCCAATTGCACCGACTTATTGGGGGAATTCGCTGGACGGCGTTTGCCGTGGATGGCAGACAGACGGTAAAGGAGACGACCTATCATAATCCGGACGGACGGCTGGTATCTTGTACCGGCCCGAAAGTTGGAAAAGACAAAAAGATGGTTACTTGGTGACCAGCGCTGCCGGTGAAACGTAGCTGTTACATGCCTGGTGTGTGTATCAGGGGTGAGGATACTGATCCGCCTGAGGATTGCCATTTATACGGAAAGCGGTGAGCCGGGATAAAGCGACGAAAGGATCGGTTTATCCTGATGCGCCAGGCACCACGATTTATGCGGCGGAGTTCCTGCCGGACTACCAGCACGGGAGCGGCGCCATGAGCGCCGACGCTTTGAAAGACGGGTTCCAAAGCGATCCGGGACGAAATGGCCGATTTGACTTAAAGGTGAAAGGGTCTCAACAGAAAAAAGACAGCGCGATCCGTATTTGTACATTAACCTATGAAAAAAGTATTGGTGGAGGCCGAATCCGGCGAAGAAGCGCTGAACGGCTCAATGACAACCCGGATGTGAAGGTGGCGTTGCTGGATGTGATGCTTCCGGGCATTGACGGGTTTGAGGTTTGCCGCCGAATCCGGGCCACCAATACCAAAATTGGAATTATCATGCTGACCGCCCGCGCGCAGGAAATGGACAAGATCACCGGCCTGATGACCGGCGCGGACGACTATGTGACAAAGCCATTTCCCCTGGGAGCTGACTGCCCACGGACGCGCTGTTCCGCAGGGCCGGCGGCGATGTGGAGGAGGTGCCGGAGGGGGAAACCAGGATCCATTCCTGCTCAACACCCGCAACCGCACTTTGGAAAAAACGGAAAGCGGATAAAGCTGACGCAGGTGGAATACACCATTATGAAAATGTTTATGGAAAATCCGGGAAAGGCCCTGTCCCGGGAAGAGATTCTGGATATGGTCTGGGGACACGACTATTTCGGTGAAGTCAAAATCGTGGATGTGAACATCCGGCGGCTGCGGCTGAAGATTGAAGATAACCCGCAGAATCCCACCTATATCACCACTGTGTGGGGGGTATGGCTATAAATGGGGCTTTTAAGCGCAGAACACCGAAACGCGGCGCGAAGTACTGATGCGGGCCGGGAGAACAGGAAAAGAGGCGCAGGAGCATGAAAATCCATGTTAAGAGAAAAGTACACGGCCTGCGCCAGCGCTGGATGGCGAACAGCATGAGTGTTGTAGCGGCGATCATGCTGATGGTCTGCGGTCTGTTTTCGGCCAGTATCGCCACATATTATTACAATACGGTGCAGAATGCGCTGATAGCGCAGGCCAAAGCGGCGGTCAGTTTTATGAACTGCCTGCCCCTGTCAGGGTATGATGAATATTACGCCCTGGCGTACAGCTATACGCAGAATTTTCGGACAAAGATAAGATCGAGCTGCAGTTCATCGACGCCAACGGTAAAATTGAGGTGTCGTCCTATAATTTTACGGCGGGCATTTCTCCGGGGACATCGGACATTACGGCGGCTCTGGCCGGAAATCTTGGAATGTATGTGGGCAGCGACGGGCATACCAATGAGAAAATTATTGCCGTTTCCCGTCCGCTGACTTATGATGGTGTATCGATTGGCGCTATGCGCTATGTGACCTCGCGCGATTGGTCGATCAGCAGATTCTGGTCAACTGTGCTGTAATTTTCGGCGTGGGCATGGCGCTGTTGGTGATGGTTTACTGCATCAATATGGTGTTTATCCGTAAAATTGTGGAGCCTGTGGCGGAAGTGACGGAGGCGGTGCAGCACATTTCCTCCGGCAGTTACGGGCTGCAGATCGAGAATACCTATCACGAGGAAATCGGCGCGCTGGTGGACAGCATCAATGAGATGTCCTCCAAGATTAGTCAGAATGAGAAAATGCAGCGGGAATTCATTTCCTCAGTGTCCCATGAACTGCGCACGCCGCCGCGACAGCGATCAACGGCTGGGGTGAAACGCTGTTGGGCGATACCAGCAACGATCCTGTTCAGCTGCGCCGGGGCGTGGGCATTATTCTGAAAGAATCCCGCCGACTGACGAATATGGTGGAGGAGCTGCTGCAGTTTTCCCGCATGCAGGACGGCCGCTTCACCTTGGAAGTGGAACCGGTGGATATCCAGCGGAATTTGAGGATGCGGTATTTACTTATCAAGGAGCTGTTTGCTCAGGACGGTATTGAAGTGCGTTACGACGACGGTGGCTTGGAGGAGTTTCCCATCATCGAGGGCGATCCGGAGCGGTTGAAGCAGGTATTCTGCAATCTGCTGGACAATGCGGCCAAGCACGGCGGCAGTGGCGGACAGATTGATACAGCCATTGGGGTTGGGCCGGAAACAGTCGTTTTGACGATTCGGGATTACGGCCCTGGCATTCCAGATGCGGAACTTCCCTACATCAAGCAGAAATTTTACAAAGGAAGCTCCAAGGCCCGGGGCAGCGGCATCGGTTTGGCGGTGGTGGAAGAGATTGTTACCCGTCACGGCGGACGTTTTGAGATCGGCAACGCCGAAGGCGGCGGCTGCATTGTGCAGATTTACTTGCCGCTTAAACAGTCTAATTCATAAAATAGAACAAAAAGTTTGCGATTCTCTTGCAAACAGACGAAGTGCATAGTATACTGAACAGCAGAGCGCAAAGGAGTTATGCCATGGCAAAAAGAACAGAAAAAATGGGGATGCTGCGATACGCCCTATAAAACCACTTGCGGTGGTCAGGCACTGATCGAGGGTATCCTGATGCAGGGGCCGGAGAAGCGGGCCATTGTGGTACGAAACCCGATGAGACGCTGGATCGTAAAATTGAGGAAAATGCAGGCAGGCCGGCCTTTTGGAAAATACCGTTTTTCCGGGGGGATTTACACCTTTGTCATGTCGATGTACAACGGTGTAAAGGCGCTGATGTATTCGGCGGAAGTCTCTGGAATGGAGGAAGAAGAAAGCGAACCGCCCGGAAAATTGGAACAATGGCTGAGCAGCCATGTATCGGATGAGAAGCTGATGAATATTATGCTCACTGTGTCCGTCCTTTTAGGCGTGGGGCTGTCGCTGCTGCTGTTCATCTTTTGCCGAGTTTCCTGGTGGGCATTGTAAACCGGGTGGTGCCCGGCGGCATCGGCCTGTGGACCATATAGGAATCGCTTGAGGGTGTTCTGAAAGCGGCAATTTTGTATTATATCTGTTTTGTGTTCCCGCATGAAGGATATTCAGCGGGTGTTCTGCTACCATGGAGCCGAACACAAGACCATTTTCTGCTATGAGAACGGCCTGGAGCTGACGGTGGAAAAATGTGCGCAGGCAGCCGCGGCATCATCCGCGCTGCGGAACGAGCTTCCTGTTTGTGGTCGTAATTATTTCCATCATTCTTTCTGTGGCGCTGTTCACGCCGCTGGAAATCAGCAATGTATGGCTGCGTATGGCGCTGCATTTGCTGCTGCTGCCGGTGGTGATGGGCGTGACTTATGAATTCAACCGCTATGTGGGTGCCCATGAGAATGTGTTCTGCCGGATCCTCGGGCGCCGGGACTTTGGATGCAGAATTTTACCACTTTTGAGCCGGACGACAGCATGATCGAAGTCGGTATCGAAGCATTAAAGGCAGTGCTGCCGGAAGAACATGGCAGCGACCGCTGGTGAAAAGGCGTGCCGCGTACCGGCGTGCTTTGACGGAACCATCAGGCGGCGTTGGCTGCCGGAAAGGAGCAGGCGGGAATATGCCGTCTACTTATAACGATTTATATTTGGATACGCGCCGCGCGCTGAAACGAAACAGGTGGACAGCGCCGCGCTGGAAGCGCGGAAATTGTCTGCTGCGCTGCGGACAAAAATAAAGAGGAATTTTACCGGGACAACCGGCTGTACGCTACCCCGGAGATTGAAGCGCGTGTGAGCGCGCTGTTGCAGCGCAGGCTGCAGGGCGAACCGGTGGCCTATCTTGTGGGCGAATGGGAGTTTTTCGGCCTGCCGCTGATTGTTAACGAGCATGTGCTGATTCCCCGCAGTGACACCGAGGTGCTGGCCCAGCAGGCGATCGACTATCTGAAGGATTATCCCGGCGCCCGGGTGCTGGATTTGTGTACCGGCAGCGGCTGCGTAGGGCTGGCGATTGCTTCGCAGCGGACGGACTGCCGCGTGGTGCTGGCGGACTGCTCGGAAGAAGCGCTGCGCGTTGCGCGCACCAATGCAAGGCTCAACCATTTGCAGAGCCGCATCGCAGTGCTGCAGGCGGACGCTCTGGCCCCCCGGCGCGAAGTTTGATGCATTTCAATGCATTGTATCCAATCCGCCCTATATTCCCACGGGAGATTTGGCGGGACTGGATCCTTCCGTCCGGGATTATGAGCCGCATCTGGCGCTGGACGGCGGAGCCGATGGGCTGAAGTTTACCGCGCCATTGCGGCCCGGTGGAAAGAGGCGTTGCTGCCCGGCGGGCGGTTGCTGTTTGAACTGGGCATCGGCGAAGCGGACGCTGTGATGCGGCTGCTGCGGTCGGAGGGTTCGGCGATTTGAGCTTTATGAAGATACGCAGGGGATTTCCCGGGTAATTGCGGGAACGCGCTGCACGGAAATCTGAGGGCGCGCTGCGGCAATCGAAAACAGAAAGGATGACACAAAATGGCAGGAAAGGCAAAGGCATCAGCGCCGGTGGAGCAGGCGGCGCCCGCATCGGATAAAAAGCAGCGCCATTGAAACGGCGATGCAGCAAATTGAAAAAATGTACGGAAAAAGGCTCCATCATGCGGCTGGGCGAAACCTGCACGCCAATGTGGAAGCGGTTCCCACCGGCTCTCTGGCGCTGGACGTGGCGCTGGGCATCGGCGGCCTGCCCAAGGGCCGTATTATTGAGATCTACGGACCGGAAGCGTCGGGCAAAACGACGCTGGCGCTGCATTTGTGGCAGAAACCCAGAAAAAAGGCGGCGAAGCGGCCTTTGTGGACGCTGAACACGCGCTGGATCCCACTTATGCCCGTGCTTTGGGCGTGTACATCGACGATATGCTGGTTTCCCAGCCGGATACCGGCGAGCAGGCGCTGGAGATCACGGAAGCACTGGTGCGCTCTGGCGCCATCGACGTTGTGGTGGTGGACTCCGTGGCGGCTTTGGTGCCCCGCGCGGAGATTGAAGGGCGAAATGGGGACAGTTATGTGGGGCTCCAGGCCCGGCTGATGAGCCAGGCGCTGCGGAAGCTGACCGGCGCGATCAATAAGACCAACTGTATTGTGATTTTCATTAATCAGCTGCGCGAGAAAGTGGGCGTGATGTACGGAAACCCGGAGGTCACCACCGGTGGCCGCGCGTGCGCTGAAATTCTATTCCTCCGTGCGTATCGACGTGCGCCGGATCGAGGCTCTCAAGTCCGGCAGCGAGATCATCGGCAACCGCACCCGGGCCAAGGTGGTCAAAAACAAAGGTGGCTCCGCCGTTCCGCGAAGCGGAATTTGACATTATGTACGGCGAGGGCATTTCCGTTGGGGGAGAAATGGTGGATTTAGGCGTCAAGCTCGACCTGGTGCAGAAGTCCGGCTCCTGGTTCTCTATGGGCGAAGTGCGCATTGGCCAGGGCCGTGATGCAGCCAAGCAGTATCTGCGGGATAATCCCGAGGTGGCCGAAAAGCTGGACGCGGATATCCGACGGGATTTTACAAACTGATGAGCAACCAGTCCAAGGCAGCGGCCCGGGCCGCAGGCCGCCCGGTGAACGTATCTGCCGACGATTTTGACGATGAGGATGACGGTCAGTAAAATCGAGCCGTCCCGCCATGTAAAGGGCCGCATTCTGGTGTATCTGGACAGCGGGGATATGCTGAAAGCCACTGAGCAGGAGGCGTTGACCTTTTCTTTGTATCCGGGGCGGGTGCTTTCGGCGGAGGAGCTGCGCGCTCTGCGCGCGGCCGCCGGCGTTCCGGCGCCCGGAACCGGGCAGCAGAGATGATCGGTGTGCGTGCGCTGTCCAAAAAGGAACTGTGCAGACGCCTGATACAAAAGGGCGAAAGCGAGGAGGATGCTTGTGCGGCGGCGGACTGGCTGGAGGAGATCGGTGCTCTGGATGATTTGCGTTATGCCAAAAGCGTAGTGCGGCATTATGCGGGGCTGCGCTATGGCCCGGCCAAAATGCGCGACGAGTTGTATCGGCAGGGGGCGTGCCGCGGGAGCTGTGGGATGAGGCGATCGCGTCGGAATGCAGTGAGAGCACCGAGGCGATCGACGCGTACATACGTTCCAGGCTGCGTGCTGCGCCGCTGGATGATAAAATGCGCAGACGCCTGTGCGACGCGCTGCGCCGCCGGGGATTTCAGTGGGGAAGATATCAAAGTGCCCCTGCGCCGTCTGGACGCAGAGGATTGGGAGGAGGAATAAAAAAGTATGGATGCGTTGAAAGTGCTGTTGGAGCGGCGCAGTATCCGCAAATACCGGGCGGTGAATGTGTCCGATGAGGTGCTCCAAGAGATCGTGGAGGCCGGACTGTACGCTCCTTCGGGGCTGAATTTGCAGCCCTGGTATTTTGTGGTGGTGCGCACGCCGGAGAAAATGACTCAGGTGCGGGCTGTCATGTCGGTCGTGGCACTGCGGTTTAACCCAATCCTGCAAAAGCAGTTCCATGATCACCCGGAAGTTATCACAGAGACGAACAATTTTCTGGTAACGCTGGGCGGCGCGCCGGCCTGCGTGCTGGTGTATGCCGATAAGCCCTACGGCGCGGAGGGCCGGGATAATGTTATCGAAAAGCATTTCCGCCGCCATTGAGAATATGCAGTTGGCGGCGTGGAACCGAGGCGTTGGCTCCCTGCTGGATCGGTGCGCCCAACCATGTGGACTGCGCCGGACTTTTTTGAGACGGGTTTTGCCGCCGGCCGCGGTGAATTTGTTGCGAATATTATGACGCTGGGCTATCCGGCGGAGGATCCAAAGCCCCACAAGCGCAAAGGTGGCCGCTATACCATGGTTTGAGCGCTCCGCGCCTGCCGATTGAAGGAGAGACATAGGTTTGAAAGTATTGTTTATATCCTTGGGGTGTGCGAAAAATCTGGTCAATTGTGAACAGATGATGGCCCTGGTGCGTGACAGCGGCCATACCCTGCTGAAAACGCCGGAGGGAGCCGACGTTGTGGTGATCAATACCCTGCGGTTTTATTGACAGTGCCAAGTCTGAAGCAATTGACAACATTCTGCAGATGGCTGCGCTGAAAGCAGGAGGGCAAATCAGGAAAATTCTGGTAACGGGGGTGTCTGTCCCAGCGTTACGGCGAGCAGATTCTGGAAGAATTGCCCGAGGTGGACGGCGTTTTAGGCTGCGGCAGTTATGTGGATATTGTGGATGCGCTGGAAGAAGTGATGGCTGGCGGCACACCAAAGTATTTTGGCAGCATTGATGCGCCGGTGGATGAGGGCGACCGTATCCTGGCCACGCCGGAATACAGCGCTTATCTGCGCATTGCGGAAGGGCTGCGACAACCACTGTTCCTATTGTGTGATTCCCTCTCTGCGCGGAAAATACCGCAGCCGCCCGATGGAGAATATCGTGGCGGAGGCGGAGGAACTTGCCCGCAGCGGTGTGAAAGAACTGATTGTCATTGCGCAGGATATTACCCGCTATGGTCTGGATTGCTACGGCGCGCACAAACTGCCGGAATTGCTGCGCAAACTGTGCGGCATCAGTGGTATCCACTGGATCCGGCTGCATTACCTCTATCCCGACGAAATTACTGCAGAACTAATCGATGTGGTGGCAGCGGAAAGAAAATTCTGCCCTATCTGGACATTCCCATTCAGCACTGCAGCGACGCTGTGCTCAAAGCCATGAACCGCCGGGGGGACAAAGCGTATCTTGCCGAGCTGTTTGCAGGGCTGCGCGCGCGCATTCCGGGACTGGTGCTGCGCACCAGCATCATTGCCGGCCTGCCTTATGAAGATGAAGCAGCGTTTGAAGAGCTTTGCGATTTTCTGCGGGAACAGAAGTTTGAACGGGCGGGGGTATTTCCTATTCTCCAGAGGAGGGAACGCCTGCTGCCGCCATGGAAAACCGGGTCGATGAAGAGGGGAGGCCAACCGTCGTGTGGAACTGCTGGTGGACCTGCAATCCCGCGTGATGGATGAGTTCAATGAAAGCTGGCTGGGCGACACGGTGGAGATCCTTTGCGAGGGCTTCGACGGACAGGCTCAGATGTATGTGGGCCGTAGCTATGCCGATTCTCCCGATGTGGACGGCCATGTGTATTTTACTGCCGAAGAGGATCTTGTCCCTGGGGCCTTTGTTCCGGTGCGCATTACCGGCAGTATGGATGGTGACATGACCGGCGAGGCCGTACAAATCTGAAGCATGAGCGATCTGCGGAAGATTCCCGGTGTGGGAGCGCGCATTGAGCAGGCCATGCAGGCAATTGGTATCCGCTGCATTGCGGATCTTGTGGGCCGTGATCCGGAGGAGCTGTACTGCCTGGACTGCCGGCAGAAGGGATTCCAGGAGGACCGCTGCGCCCTGTATGTCTACCGTCTTGCCGTCTATTATGCTGAGCATCTGGTGCCGGATCCGGAAAAATTGAAGTGGTGGTACTGGAAAGAGGTGCCCTATTGCGCAAAAGGAGACAAGTAACATGAATCTTGCCAATAAACTGACCATGCTCCGGGTGGTGATGATCCCGGCTTTTGTGATCGTTTTGTATGCGGATTTTGAAGGATGCCGGTATGTTGCGCTGGCCCTGTTTGCCATAGCCAGCTTTACGGACTTCCTGGACGGGTACATTGCCCGCAGCCGGAATCTGGTGACGGATTTCGGAAAATTTATGGATCCTCTGGCAGATAAGGTCTTGGTGATGACGGCTATGCTTATGTTTGTATCCTGGGGCCAGATGCCGGCCTGGGTACTGGCGGTGGTGCTGGCGCGGGAGCTGGCGGTCAGCGGGCTGCGCATGATTGCAGCTACAGAGGGAAAGGTCATCGCGGCGGCTTGGTCGGGCAAGGTGAAGACTGCCTCTACCATGGTATGTATTATCCTGATGCTGCTGCCGATCCCGCCGGTACTGAATACGGTGTGCTGGGGGATTATTTTGGTCACGACGGTGTATTCTGGTGTGGAATATTTTACCAAAAACAAGCATGTGATCGATTGGTCGAATCTTTAAAAAAACCGCAGGAGGTTGAGCAAGCCTCCGCGGTTTTGCCGCATTATGGCGGGGCAAAAAACAGTCCTGTTTTTTGGTCAATTTTCCAAATTGACCAAAAAGCTTAAGCCCCTTACACTGTAAATAGAAGAAATGGAAAGGAGCAATCCCAATGAAAGCATACAAAAGATTGTCGCTGCGCTGTGTACTGCGGCGATGATGGTCAGTGTTCTTTCGGTCAGCGCATGGGCTGTGCCTTCCGGTATTACGGTGCAGGTGAACGGCCAGGAAGTGACGTTCCCCGATGCTGAGCCGGAATCGAAAAAACGGGCGCACCTTTATTCCTGTGCGTGCTGCTTTTGAAGCGTTGGGTGCTGAGGTGACCTGGGATCAGGCGGACAAAAGTGTTACCGCGGTCAAAGGCGACACCACTGTGGTCATGACGCTGGACAGCACCAAGGCCGAGGTAACCAAAGACGGCCAGGAACAAGAGCTTGATGGATGTGGCGCCTTACAGCAAAGGCGGCCGTACCTATGTGCCAGTGCGTTTTGCGGCAGAAGCGTTTTCCTGCGCTGTGGGCTGGGACGGCGATGAACATACGGTGATGATTGTGGATGTGGAAACCCTGCTGGGCGACGCTACGTTTGACAATCTGGACGGTTGGGTTCGGGCAGATCTGGAAAGAGAAGTACCCAACCCTGCAAAGACTACCGGGCAGATGGCTCTGGAAATGACGCTGCCCGATGGGCGGGGAAGACGCAGACGTATCCGCTCTCCGCCACGTTCAGCGGTATTTCCACAGATACCAAGGCAGAGCTGCAGATGGAAATGGATTTTGCAGAACTGTTTGCCCTGTTTGCGGAGGGATCTGAGCTGAGCGCCGCAGACAAAGCCGAACTGAAAAAACTGAGCCAGGCTGCAGTGGAAACACGTATGGATCTGGAATCCGGGAAGATTTATTTCACCATTGACTGCCCTCTGTTGCTGGCTATGATCGGCGAAGGCTTGGGCGATGGAAATGTTTGGTACCTTATGGATCTGGCCAAACTGAGCGAGGCCGGCGGTTTCGATTACCAGGCCTATCTGCAGGGTATGGAAGAAATGCTGGGTGAATACGCCGGTTTCAGGGAACTGATGGTGTCGATGCTCTCGGATCTGGAGTTGACCAGCGCCGCCTATGATTACGAGATGCTGCAGACCTCAGCGGAAGCGCTTTGCGCGTTGCTGTCCGACCAGGCTATGGCCAAAAGCGGCAGTAACTACACTGTGAATTGGACGCTGGGGACAATTCCAGCGTTCTCGGCCAAATCAAAATGACGTATCAGACCAGCGGGGACCGTCTTGTGGGTGTGAAGATGGAAATGACGATTGACGACGGTATGGACGGGATGACGCTGCAGATGAACGTGCGTGAGGACGGTACGAACACTACCATGAATATGGACATGGATTTGGGCGGTGATCTCAAACTGAGCTTTGATCTGTCCGCCAAAACGGTGCAGGCCAATGCGCAGCCTGCAGTGGAACCGCCTGCCGGCGCTCAAATCGTGGATATTGTAGACGTTCTGGACGAAGCTTCCAATTATAATGCTCTGCCGGAAGGCTGAGAAAACAGAGAGACATCTCTTACAGGAAAGCGATCTGAAGCAAAAGCACCGCATTTGACTTTTTCTGTGTGATGAGCGCGCCAGTGCACAACCATGTGCACTGGCGCGCTTTTTTGCCGGTATGCAGCGCTGTACTCCAGAAAGTGCGCAAAAAGGAAAAATAGAGCGGGAATATCCTTATCCAATCTGCTGATTCTTCTATCTTTCCTTGACTTTTTCGTTGGTGGTGTTACAATAACCATAATCAATTTCGGCAGGAAATCGCAGTGGGCTGCAGCTTTGCGCCGCCTTGCCGCCTTTCCCTACGAGGACAGGAGAGGAAAACACCATGGAAAAGAAAAACATCGATTGGAGCAATTTGGGCTTTAGCTATTTGAAAACAGACAAGCGCTTTGTTTCCAACTATAAAGACGGCGCTTGGGATAAAGGCGCGCTGACCGGAGACGATCAGGTTACCATCAATGAATGTGCTGGCGTGCTCCAGTATGCCCAAACGGTGTTCGAGGGCATGAAAGCCTATACAACGGAAGACGGCCGCATCGTTATTTTCCGCCCGGATCTGAATGCATCCCGTATGGCAGATTCTGCCCGCCGCCTGGAAATGCCTGTGTATCCCGAAGAAAAAATTTGTGGAGGCGGTGGAGCAGGTGGTGCGTGCCAATGCCGCCTGGGTGCCGCCTTACGGCTCCGGCGCCACGCTGTATCTGCGCCCCTATATGTTCGGCACCAATGCTGTTATCGGGGTAAAACCTGCCGATGAATATCAGTTCCGTGTGTTTGCCACGCCCGTGGGCCTTACTTTTAAGGGCGGCGTCAAGCCTTTGACCATCCGCGTGTCTGATTTTTGACCGTGCTGCGCCCCATGGCACCGGCCATATCAAGGCCGGCCTGAACTATGCCATGAGTTTGCATGCTATCGTAACGGCCCACGCTGAAGGGTACGATGAGAACATGTATCTGGACTCAGCCACCCACACCAATGTGGAGGAGACCGGCGGCGCGAATTTCCTTTTTGTGACGAAGGATGCGGCAAGGTGGTCACGCCCAAGTCTGACAGTATCCTGCCCTCCATCACCCGCCGCAGCTTGATGTATGTGGCCAAGGAGTATCTGGGCTTGGAAGCGGAAGAGCGGGAGATTGCTTTTGACGAGGTGAAGGATTTTGCCGAGTGCGGCCTGTGCGGCACCGCCGCTGTCATCTCGCCTGTGGGCAAGATTGTGGACCACGGCCAGGAGATCTGTTTCCCTGCGGGTATGGAAACAATGGGGCCTGTTACACAGAAGCTGTATGATACGCTGACGGGGATTCAGATGGGTCGCATCGAAGCGCCCAAGGGCTGGATCCATGTGGTAGAGTAATTATGAAGAAAACGGACGGCCTGTGCATTTGCACAGGCCGTCCGCTTTTTTATTCGCTGGGGTCAGCAGCAGGTCAACGCCGGAGATATTAAGCGCGGTGCCTTCCGGCAAAGATATATTTTCGTATTTCTGGTTACAGAACTGAAGCCCCTCGGCAATACGCCATGTGGTACCCATGACGTCACAGATACCACCGTCGTGCATATTGCTGCTTTTCCACATTGCCCACGCCGTTGAGCGCGGTAAAATCATATACGCCTGCGGGGGAAATCGGCGCCGGCGGTATATTTTCCGGGCGTAAGCTTTACATCCTCTGTGATATCCTGTTCTCTGGCATCAGGGGGCCGGGTCGGCGTCGGGGCAGGTTAAACGCAATGTCACGCCCCCAGACAGTGACAGTACGGTACCGGCAGGCAGATCGACGCCTTCAGCTGCTTGCTCGTAATGGCTCTGGCCGTCGGTGTTGTATTCCGGGTACCCATATCCAGGGAAATGGCGTCGTTGCTGCTGGTCACTGTACCACACCACTGAATTGCTTCCAGATCATACACGCCGGCGGGAAAGTCGATACCGGCTGTGTGATGGCCGCTGGTCAGACGGAAGTCCACCGCGTAAGGCGTTGAAAGCGTTTCTTCCTGCTGGGAGGGGCAGACCCGGTGCGGAACCGGCTGCAGCGCCCGGTGCGCCGCAGCCTGCCAGCAGCAGGCAGGCACACAGGCTCAGAGCGAAAAAATCTGCGGTTCATCATTTCCGGTACTGTTGAAATAGCCATAAAAATGAAAATGGCCATGGCGATGGGGATCAGCAGGAACATGATGCCTTTTCCTGCTGGAAAAGGTTCACGCCGAAGAAGAACATGCACAGCAGTGCGATGACGGAAATCAGGATCATAATGCGCGGATTCATAAAAAATTACCTCCGTTTTTCTTTTTTTTAGGGCGTTGGAAACGAGGGGCGAAAGCCCCTCGTTTCTTATTCAATGGAAATGATATAATAATATACAGGCTGGCCGCCGGGCAGCAGGGAAACTTCTGCATCCGGACAGGCGGCGGCAAAGATTGCTTCAGCTTTTTGCGCATCTTCTTCACTAACGTCGCTGCCGTAGAACATAGTAATAAATTCGGCATCCTGCTCTTTGGCGGTGTCGGCCAGTTTTTCCAGCAGGACGGCAATGTCGGTATCGCTGCCAAAGAGGTTGTTTTTCTTAATGCCAGATATTCGCCGGCTTTGATGGCAAAACCGTCGATATCGGAGTCCCGGGCGGCGTATGTGATCTGGGCTGTGATGACGCGGGCAATGGCTTCGTTCATTGCTGTTTCAATGGCTTCGGTGCCGCTTTCGGTGTCCACGGCCAGCATGGCAGCCATACCCTGAGGCACGCTGGCCGACGGGATCACGACGATCTGCTTGTCGGACAGGTGCTGGCACTGCTGAGCAGCCATGATAATGTTTTTGTTATTGGGCAGCACAAAGACCACTTCGGCCGGGGTCCGGTCGATGGCGTCGAGAATGCTTTCGGTGGAAGGGTTCATCGTCTGGCCGCCGCTGATGATGCCGTCGCAGCCCAAATCCCGGAACACTGGCGATTCCGTCGCCGGCACAGACGGAGATGAAACCATATTTTTTTCCGGCGCGGCGACGTGCCGCTGGCTGTCTTCGACGGTACCATTGCCTTCCAGCTCTTTTTTCGATCTGATCCAGATCGTCTGTACTCTGCACATGGCGGCCGGCGGCCAGATCGTCGTGCTGCGTGCGCATGTTTTCGATCTTTGCCAGCTCCAGTGTGCCGTACTTCTGGGACTCCGTGAGTGCTTCGCCGGGGATATTGGTGTGCACATGCACTTTGAAAGACCGTCGTCTTCACCGATAACCAGGCTGTCACCGATGCTGTCAAGATAGGCGCGCAGAGGGGCGAGATCCACAGTTTCGCTCTTTTTGCGCACGATATAAACGGTGTCAAAGGCAAATGTGATGCTTTCGGTATCAATGGATTCAAAATCCGCTTTGTCCTGGATGCTGGCCGCCGGCTGATCTTCATCAGCACCCCGGGCATCGGCTCGCCGCGCAGGCATGAAAGCATGCCGCTGAGAATGACGAGGAAGCCTTTGCCGCCGGCATCCACCACACCGGCTTTTTGAGTACCGGGTTCTGGTTGACGGTGTCAGCCAAGGCCAGCTGGCCCTCCTCAATGGCGGCCTGGAGCACGTACTCTGCGCAGTTGTGTTCCGTGGCGGCTTCTACGGCGCGCTTGGCAGCCAGGCGGGAAACGGTGAGCACCGTACCTTCGGCGGGCTTCATTACAGCGCTGTAAGCCGCGGCGACACCTTCCTGCAGCGCGTTGGCCAGGGACACACCGTCCATGGCAGCCTGCCCTTTCAGGCTGCGGGAAATGCCGCGGAACAAAAGGGATAAGATCACGCCAGAATTGCCCCGGGCGCCGCGCAGCAGGGCGCTGGCCGTAATTTTGGCCGTTTCTCCACCGTGGCGGGCGCTTTTTGCGCAGGTCGGCGGCGGCGGTGTTGATGGTCATGCTCATGTTGGTGCCCGTATCACCGTCGGGGACAGGGAACACGTTCAAATCGTTGATACTCTGCTTTTCCAGAGAGATAGAGGCTGCACCGAACAGCACCATCTCCTTGAGCAGAGCGCCGTCTACTTTATCTTTCACAGATGAGACCTTCCTTTCAAAGCAGTGCTGTTCCTCACAGAGTGATGGAATCCACGCAGACGTCCACCGAGCGCACGATCACGCCTGTATTCTGCTGAACCACATAACGAACCTCGTTCATGATGGCACGGCAGACGGCGGTGACATTCACACCGTGCTCCACAATGATATGAAGCTCGATGGAGATGCTGCTGTCGTCGTTGTAGGTGACCTTCACGCCTTTTCCCATGGCCTCATGGCGCAAAAGGTGCACCAGGCCATCGGTCATGGAGCGGTAGGCCATGCCTTTGACGCCGAAGCAATTTGTGGCGGCGGCGCCGGTGATATTGGTGAACACTGCGCTGCTGATGATGATCTCGCCCTTTTTCCGACTGCATCTTTATCATAGGGGACCGTCCTTTCGTTTCAACATTCGATCCAAAGCGGCATCGCCCGCCGGCCCGGCTACGAAGCGGAGGGGCGGGGAACACAGCCACACTTTTCACAGCATAAAATAATATCTTATATTATACAGTAAAAGAGTGGAAAGAACAAGAGGAAGCCGGTGGGATATTTTTCAAAAATAGATTGTATTTTGGCGGCAAGGAGTGTAAAATATACAATCATACTACGAATACTATCTATGTTGACATGGAACGGAGGGATCAGTTATGGATCGTGATATGAAGGATCTGCTGAAGCTTTTGGCGGCGCTGGCAGCGCTGGTCGGCGCGGTGGTGGCCGGTGTGCTGCTTATTCTCAGATACAAGGAAGAAATCTGCGATTTCTTTGCGGAATTGAAGATGAAATGCCCCTGCAAACGCTGCGAAGAGGACGACTATGCCGACGAGGAACTCAATAGCCTCTGCGATATGGACAGCATTATCGAATAAAACAGCAACAGACGAGCGCCGTTTCCCCAAAACGGCGGCTTTTTATAGACCGAAGCCGCTTGAGTATCAATTCAGCGATCCCTCCGCGCTCTGGAACAGCGCACGGATTTTGTCGGCGATGCCGCGGTGCGCCTCGTCCTTCAAATCAGGGTCGGCGGCGAGCAGTTCGTCGGCAGCACGGCAGGCGGTATGCAGCAGTTCCAGGTCGCAGTGAAGGTCCGCTACTTTCAAACTGGGCAGGCCGTGCTGTCGCTGCCCGAAAAAAAGTCGCCAGGGCCGCGCAGTTCCAGATCCTGCTGGGCGATTCGGAACCCGTCGTTGGTTTCGTCATGGCCCGCAGGCGCGTTTTGGTGTTCTCGCTGCGGGTGTCAGAAAACAGGATGCAGTAGGATTTTTCGGTTCCGCGGCCCACCCGGCCCCGCAGCTGGTGGAGCTGGGACAGGCCGAATTGTTCGGCGTTTTCCACGACCATGATAGTGGCGTTTGGAACATCCACCCCCACTTCGATCACGGTGGTGGATACAAGGATATCCAGTGTCCCTGCGGCAAAAGCGGCCATGATGCGTTCTTTTTCGAAGATTTCATCTTCCCATGTACGCAGCCTACCCGGAAGATCGGGAAAGATTTCGGTTTGCAGACGGGAAGTATATTCCGTCACTGTTTTTTTTTCGTTGGGGATCGTGTCCGGTGCACCCACCAGGGAACAGACGATATAGACCTGCCGGCCGGCACGCACATGCTTTCGGATAAAGCGGTACACCCGTTCGTGGTAGCTGTTTGGTACGGCGAAAGTGTCTGTATTCTGCCGCCCGGGGGCAGTTCATCGATGACGGAAATATCCAGATCGCCATAGATCATCAGCGCCAGGGTACGGGGATGGGAGTGGCGGACATCACCAGCATATGGGGCTTTTCCGCTTTGGCGGACAGGGCTGCGCGCTGGGCCACGCCGAAGCGGTGCTGTTCATCGGCCACCACCAGGCCCAGGGAAGAAAAAGTCACGTCCCTGGAAATCAGAGCCTGTGTGCCTACTGCGACTGTGATTTCTCCCGTTTCCAGCTGTGCGCGGATGCTCTTTTTGTTTTGGCGCTCAGTGAACCGGTCAGCAATGCACAGCGCACGCCCAGTTTTTCCAGCAGCGGGCCAGGGAATGATAGTGCTGCTGGGCCAGCAGTTCCGTGGGCGCCATCAGGGCGGATTGATAACCATTTTGTGCGGCAAAATAGATGCAGGCGGCGGCCACCATGGTTTTGCCGGAACCAACGTCGCCCTGGCACAGGCGGTTCATGGGCGTTTTGCCGCACATATCGGCCATGGCCTCCCCTGCCGCGCGCCCGCTGTGCATCAGTGAGGGAGAAAGGGAGGCATCGTAGAAAGGCTGCATATCAATGGGGGAGCACACTGTGGAGCTGAGATCCGTGCGGCGGCGGCGCAGCAGCTGCATGCCGGTGCACAGCAGGAAAAAATTCTTCAAAGGACAGTCTGCGCCGCGCCACGTTCAGGGCCTCAAAGGAGGCAGGGAAGTGAATATTTTCATAGGCGTAGCCGATGTGGCATAGATGGTAGTGCAGCCGCAGTTCTTCAGGGAGCACGTCGGGGAGGATTTCCTCGCAGGCATTCAGGCCTTGACGGATGGCGCGATGCATTGTATTTTGGCTGATCCCCGCAGTCAGCGGATAAATTGGCATAATGCGCCCGGTGATCTCTCCGATGCCGTCTTTTTTCAAACAGAGGATTTATCATTTGGCGGCGCAGCAGGGTTCCCTCTGTTTTGCCATAAAATACATAGGTTTCTCCTCCGACGATTAAAGTGTTTTTGAGATAGGGCTGATTAAAAAAGGTGAGAAAGCGCGGAGGTATTGTCTACCACCTTCACCTTCAGCAAATCCAGTCCTTTGCGCACATGGGAAGCCACCGGCGATGATGCCACCATGGCCCGGTACGCAGCAGTTTTCGCCGATGGGCAGCGAACAATGGTGCGGAGGGCGGAACGATCTTCCCAATCCCTGGGGAAATAAGAGATCAGGCTGAGCAGGTCGGTGATGCCCAACTTAGCCAGCGCTTTGGCACGGCTTCGCCGATACCCTTGATATAGCGCACATCGGTATGCAGATCGCTCATATCCTATCCCTCCTGTTTACCGCATAGTGTACCATAAAAATCAATGTTTTGGGGAGAGAAGCGTGAAAAAAATTGCCGCGGCCGATGAAAAGCGCCGCACATTCTCTGAATGAGAATGTGCGGCGGCACAGACAGGATGTTTCAGCTGTGGAGCTTTTGAGAAAAATCCGCCAGCACGTCGGAAATTTTGATCTGCTGGGGGCACACGGCTTCGCAGGCGCGGCAGGCGACGCAGGCGGAGGGCCGTTTGTCAGCAGGCAGGGCGGACAGCGCCATAGGGGCCAGAAAACCGCCTCCGGTGAACGTATGCTCATTATAAAGTTTGAGCAGCATGGGGGATATCCAGTTCCTGGCTGCAGTGACTGGTGCAGTAATGGCAGCTGGTGCAGGGCACGCCGCCGGTCATAGCCCGGGCAATCTGCTGCAGGGTGTCCCACTCTTCAGGAGACAGAGGCTGCTCCGTTTCAAAGAAGCTCAGATTTTCCTGAATCTGCTCCCTAGTGGACATGCAGGAAAGCGTAACGCCCACAGAAGGAATGGACTGAAGAAAGCGGAAAGCCCAGCCCGCCGGGCTTTTTTCGGGCGCAGTGCATGCAGCACAGCGGCATCCTCTTCCGACAACTGGCAGAGACGGCCGCCCCGCAGCGGCTCCATCACCCACAGGGATGTGGTAGCGTTCCAGCAGAGCGACTTTTTTCCCGGGCGTCCTGGAATTCCCAGTCAAGGTAATTCAGCTGTACCTGACAGAATTCCATGGCTTCGCCGTAGGCTTCCAAAAACCGCCCAGTACATGGATGCTCCCATGGATGGAAAGACCCAGGTGACGGATGCGGCCTGCCTTTTTCTGCTGCGTCAGGTAGTCGAAAATGCCATACTGCGGATCAAGATATTGTTCAATGTTCATTTCGCATACGTTGTGGAAAAGATAAAATCAAAATATTCCACACCGCACCGGCGCAGCTGCTCTTCAAAGATCTCCTGCACTTTTCCCATGTTGGACAGGTCATAGCCAGGGAATTTGAGGCGAGGTAATAACTTTGGCGCGGATACTGACGCAGGCAGCGCCCCATTACCGCCTCCGAATGACCGCCGTGATAGCCCCAGGCCGTGTCATAATAATTGATGCCGTGGGCCATAGCGTAGTCCACCAGCTCTTTTGCCGCCGGTTCGTCCACCTGGGCGTCCACGCCGCCCACTGTGGGCAGGCGCATGGCGCCGAAACCCCAGGGCAGACAGCTTCAGATCCTGAAAATCCTTATAAATCAAAACAATCATCTCCCGTTGTATCGATACAGTTTCAAATCGTTCGTTCTGGTGAGGACGGTATCTCTTCAACAACGCGTTTTATCCCACGGTCATTGTACCATGACTGGGCCGGCAGGGGGGCAATCCGTCTGCGCGGCATCAACAAAAGGTCTATGCAAACGGAAAGACCCCGCAGCGGGCTGCGGACGGTCAGTTTCAGCTTTCATTGACGTATTCTACGTATTGATAGGAAAGTCCTTCGCACTCCATAAAGTTGGATTCCTGGCGGATTTTCCACTGCGGCTGTTCCAGCAGATCCGGGAAAAAAACATCGGCTTCCGGTGCGGCATCCACCCGGGTGATCAGCGCCCGGCGGCAGTAAGGGAGGAACATTTTGTAAATCGCTTCACCGCCGATGATAAATACGTCGCTCTGCAGCCGGTCGGACACTTCGATGAGCACGTCCTGCACGCTGTTGCACACGGTGGCACCTTCAATTTTTAAATTCGGGTTGCGGGACAAAACGATGTTGGTGCGGTTCGGCAGAGGCTTTCCGCCGGGCAGGGATTTAAGTGTGTTGTGGCCCATAACCACCACTTTGCCTGTGGTCAGAGCCTTGAACTGTTTCAGGTCGTCGGGAATGTGGAACAGCAGTTCGTTGTTTTTCCCGATGCCCCAGTTGCGGCTGACGCATACGATCAGATTCATATTGGGGTTCCTCCTTACACTGCGACGGGGATCTTTGTGTCGAATGGGTGGGGATCGTATCCCTCTAAAACAAAGCTGTCGCGGGTAAACCGGTAAAAACCGTGACAGAGGTGTCCATAGTGAAGTGCGGCGCGCTGCGGGGCGTTCGGCCGAGCAGATCCTCGATGATGGGCACGTGGCGGTCATAGATGTGCGCGTCGGCAATGACGTGGACCAGCTCCCCGGCCTTGAGCCCGCTGACCTGCGCCAGCATGTGCACCAGAACGGCATACTGTCACACGTTCCAGTTGTTGGCGGTGAGCATGTCCTGACTCCGCTGGTTCAAAATGGCGTTGAGGGTGTTGCCGCTGACGTTGAAGGTCATGGAGTAGGCGCACGGATACAGCGCCATCTCGTGCAGATCTTCAAAATTGTATAGATTGGTCATGATCCGCCGGGAGGCAGGGGATTGTGCTTCAGGTCATAGAGCACGCGGTCCACCTGGTCAAATTCGCCCTCGGGGTACTGGTGCCGGATGGCCAGCTGATAGCCGTAAGCCTTGCCGATGGAGCCGGTTTCATCCGCCCACTGATCCCAGATGTGGCCGTTGAGATCGTGGATATTGTTGGATTTTTGCTGCCAGATCCACAGCAATTCGTCAATACAGGTTTTGAAATATGTGAGCCGGATGGTCAGAATGGGAAATTCCCGCTTCAGATCATAACGGTTGACAATGCCAAATTTTTTTATGGTATGGGCCGGAGCGCCGTCGTCCCAGCGGGGACGCACTTGCTGGTCGGTATCCCAGATGCCGTTTTGCAGGATATCACGGCAGTTTTGCTGAAAAATTTCATCTGCGTAACTCATGCGCTGCTCTCTCTTTCACTGATTTGCGGCCATTATTATAGCACATGCCTGGGATAAAGACAAGAAAAAACACAAGCAGGCGATTCTCTTTTGGAACTGTCGTATCAGAAAATGCAGCGATTGAACGGGGGCGGATGAGTTCTGCGGTCTTTTGGTTGCAACTTTTTCCAAATTGTGCTACGGTAAAAGGCACAAAAGAGATCGGGCATTTGCAGAAAGGGAGTTTGGCACTGTATGAATATCTGGAAAAACTATGCCCTGCGCCTAAGCGCGGTTGGGGCCTATCGTTCGTTTCTGGTTTTGCCCCCGGTGCAGGCGCTGGCGAAACTGATCCGTGCGCTTGCCGAAGAAACCGCGGATGACGAAGCGCTGCTGGATCACTATGCAGAAACCTTTATGCGCTGCAGAAGGCGGGGTACGATTCCCTGGGGGCTATCTTTGGGAGCACTTTCGCTATGATGAAACGCCCTACGGCGATGCTGCGGCCCAGGGCACGGCCAACGCGGCCCTGGTCGATGCGGCGCGGTGGGATGTGGAGACGTTTGCGGCGCTGTCTGCGGTTACGCCGGCGCAGTGGCGCGCTGCGGTCGCCGGGCGGGCCGGAGAAGAGGCCGCTGCGCTGCTGCCTGTTTGGCGCGCTGACGACACGCTGTCTTTTGAAGTTTTGACGGAGGGTACCGGAAAAATGGAGCCGGAGAGTTCGCCCGGTATAAGGCGTTTACCTGGTCGAACCATACGCTGCTCCGTGTGGTGGATCCGGACCTGGAGGAACACGCTCTGATCGGTTATGAAGAGGAACGCAAAGAGGTGCAGGACAACACCGTGCTTTTGCTGGCCGGCCACAGCGTGAACAATATGCTGCTCTATGGCGCTGCGGGTACCGGAAAATCTGCCACGGTGAAGAGCCTGCTGAAAGTTCCGGAGTTTTCCGACCTGCGCATCGTGAGATCGATAAGCAGGAGCTGTCAGACATTCCCGCTCTGCTGCGCCGGCTGGCCGGCCGGCAGCGAAATTTATCCTGTTTATCGATGATTTGAGTTTTTGAAAATGCCGATGTGGGCTACTCCGTTTGAAAACGGTACTGGAGGGCTCCATTGAGAAACGGCCTGCCAATGTGGTTTATTTACGCCATCAACCGCCGCCACCTGATGCGTGAAACCTTCAGCGAGCGGGGGGACGACGAAGTGAATATCCGCGAATCCATCGAAGAGCGTACCGCCCTGTCCGAGCGTTTCGGTATCCGGGTGCTGTTCCGGGGCCTGAACAAGGATCAGTATCTGGAAATGGTGCGCCTGCTGGCGAAGCAGGCGGGACTGGACAGCGCGCCGGAGGCGCTGGATAAAATGCGCTGCAGTGGGAGCAGGGGAGCACGCCAGCCGTACACCCCGCAGCGCCCAGCAGTTCATCAAATATCTCAAAGGACTTTAAGATTCCGGAGACAAAAAAATACAAAAGGGCCCGCCGGTCGAATACCGGGGGCCTTTGTTGAATTGACCAATGAAATTTGAAAAAGTTAGCAAAAAAGGGAGAAATTGTACCGGCTCACCTTTCTGCAGATAAAGGGAAGGATGGTATAATTACTCTCATAAAAAACACCGTAAAAAGTGCGGGTGTTGTTTCGCGGACAGGAAAGGATGGTGCGAGAATGAAAAAAGATGTATCTGTGGCAGATCGGGATCTATGGAATCGTTGCGGCGGTGCCGCAAATCTTTGGATCCAGTATGTGGTGGTGGGTGCGAAAAAGGTGGCGATCCGCTATGGGTATGAGCAGTACTATTTCCATCTGTTTGCCGCGCGTCCGTTGCTGTATTTTGCGCTGGGGCGCTGGGCGTCACCGTGCTGCAGTGGGCTGGAGGATGCTTCTGCGGCGCGGTGCGCGGCCTGCCTGGTGTTGGGTATTGTCCCGGCGGTGTCGTATGCAGGGTGTATCCTGTGCTTGCTTTTCGGACAGATCCTACCGAACGGATTCCCTTGGTCGATCGCTGCATTTATCAACACAGGCATGCGCTGGCTGGGTTCCGGCACGCTGTTTGCACTGGGCTTTGGCGAGAGCCGCGCAAAGGGAGCGGTGAACTTATAAAACAGCGGCCCGTCACTGTGTACGGGCCGCTGCTTTTGTGTGTTATTTTGTGCCGAAAAATACGGTCGCCGGCGTCGCCGAGGCCGGGGACGATGTACCGTGTTCGTTCAGGTGATCGTCCACTGCACCGCAGTAGATCTCCATGTCGGGGGTGGTTTTTCATGATGCGTTCAATGCCTTCGGGCGGCCAGCAGTACCATCAGCTGATGTTTTTGCAGCCGTAATCCTTCATAAAAGCCGATGGTAGCAGCGTCGGCGCTGCCGCCGGTGGCCAGCATGGGGTCGACGATCAGGATATCGCGATCGGCCACATCCTTGGGCATTTTGCAGAAATACTTTACCGGTTCCAGCGTTTCCTCATTGCGATACAGGCCGATATGGCCCACGCGGGCGCTGGGCACGATGCGCAGTACGCCGTCCACCAGGCCCAATCCTGCACGCAGGATCGGAACCACGGCGAATTTTTTGCCGTCCAGTGTAAGGCACGGTGGCTTTGCAGATGGGTGTTTCGATTTCTCGGGTGGTCAGCGGCAGACTTCGGGTGGCTTCATACGTCATCAGCATGACCGATTTCAGAACACGATTTCGCGGAAGTCCTTGGTGCTGGTATTTTTGTCGCGCAGGATGCTCGGTTTGTGGGCCACCAAAGGGGTGATCCATAATATGGACGTGTTCGCTGTACATAATAGTGCGCTTCCTTTCTTTGTTCCGTTATTGAAGGCTGGTGCGCTGCTCTTTGGCAAAGCCGTTCCCCGTTCGGCCTGCGACAGGCGAAGATACCGGCTGCAGGTCCCTGGGCGGCCGTAAAGAGGCCTGTCCGGGCTGCCGCTTCGGCACACTGGCAGACGCCCACGGCATCCTGCATGCGCAGCGCTTCCTGACGCCAGGGCACAGGAGACACCGGCGTCTTTGTGCATTATAACACAGCACTGCTCCGTCGCCAACGACAATTTTCGCACGGTGTTCCCGGCGCAGATCTTCCCGCCACGGCGGCGAGGGAACGGCACGGTCCGGGCACAACCGCTGCAGTGTGCCGCTTTCGGCCAGAAACAGGGCATTGTCCATACTTGGCTGCGCCGGGCGTCCATGGCGCACACCAGCACCGTATTTTCCAGATG
>VOFB01002557.1_pt1 | contig 23828 bp, 41 predicted proteins | sample 5384141 | NCBI WGS metagenome assembly VOFB01 (sample SAMN12384721, study PRJNA508395) | human gut metagenome | isolation source: healthy gut A | host: Homo sapiens | reverse complement strand
GAGAAACATCACCTCCAACGTGCGGCAGATTGAGGGGCACCGTCAACAAAATCCTCGCCTTCCAGGAGCTAATGGGGGAGGCGCGTGGACGTGGACTTACCGTCACCCGGGCGGTACGGGACATGTTCAGGACAAGGCCGACTTCTCCCTCGCCAGACATCATCATCGACGAGGTGAGCAAATTTTACAACATTGACGCCGACGCCCTCCGGGGGCAGGGCCGCACCAAAGGACACCGCCCTGGCCCGGCAGATCGCCGATGTACCAGATCCGCCGCATGACCAACCTCTCCCCCTCAAGGAGACGGCAAGGAGTTCGAAGGCCGCGACCACACCACCGTCATGCACTCCATTGACCGAATCGAGAAGCTAACCAAGACCAACCCGGAGATTGCCGAGGTCATCAAGGACATCAACGCCAACATCAACGCCCGCTACGAATAATCGACCGTTATGTCCACATTTCCACGGTATTTTGTGAAGATGTGGACAACGCCTGTGGAAAAAGTTCCCTCCCTTTTCCTCCTCGGTGGAAAGGCGCCAAAACATCCCCAACCCTGTGGACGCGATTTTTCCCATCCCCCCAACGCTTTGCACCACATCTTTTTTCCCTACGGCTTACTAATACATTTCATTCCCCTTTTTTCCTGCGAGAAAAGCGAAATGGAGGTTACGCGCATGAAATTTTCCCAAGCTTGCTGCAGGCTGCCATCTCCACCGCCTCCCGGGCGGTATCCCCCAAAAGCTCCATCCCCGCCCTGGAGGGCATTCTGCTGGAGGCCGGCAGCGACCTCGGCACCTCACCGGCTACAACCTGGAGACCGGCATCCGCACCATTGTCCCGCCGACATCCGGGAGGAGGGCACTCTGGTGCTGGGCGCACGCCTGTTTGGTGAAATTGTCGCAAGCTGCCCGATGATATCGTCACCTTTCAATCAGAAAAACTATATGGTCAACATCAAGTGTGGTATGAGCGAATTCAACATTCTGGGCACCGATCCGGAAGAATTCCCCGGCTTTGCCCACCGTAGGAATACCAAAATTCCCTGATTCTACCGCAATCCAGGCTAAAAGCCATGATCAGCCAAACCCTTTTTCGCCGTCAGCGACAACGAAAGCCGCCCCATCCACACCGGCTCCCTGTTTGAGGTGGACGAGCGAGGGGCTGACCATCGTGTCGGTGGACGGCTACCGCTGGCCTGCGGCACAGGCCATCGAAAGAAGGAGGCGCCCCGACGTTCTCCTTCGTGGTGCCCGGCGCGACCCCGAGTCGAAGTGGAAAAAAATTTGCTCCGATGTGGACGAACCGCCTCCGTCACCCAGGGCGCCCGACATGTGATGTTCAAAGTGGGGACACCATGCTGGTCTCCCGCCGGCTGGAAGGTGAATTTTTGGCCTATCGCCAGGCCATCCCCGGAACAACACCATCCACGTGGTGGGCGAGACCCGGGCGCTGCTCTCCTCCATCGACCGCGTCAGTCCTCATCATCAGCGACAAGCTGAAAGTCCCCCTGCGCTGCGTATTTGACGACGGGGTGCTGAAAATCTCCACCAAGACCGCCATCGGCGACGCCTATGACGAGTGCCCCATCTCCGGCGACGGCGGGGGCTGGAGATCGGCTTCAACAACAAGTACCTGATGGACGCCATCAAGGCGGCTCCGGCGGATACGGTGCGGCTGGAGCTGAACACCGGCGTGTCCCCCTGCCATCATCCTGCCCACCGACGGCGAGGAGAATTTCCTCTACATGGTGCTGCCTGTCCCGTCTGCAGGCCGGAGAGTAACGGAAAGGGGAGAAAACAGAACCAGGAACTGCATCCTTACCTGCACAAAGTGCGGTTTATGAACCGACGGCATGAAAGGCGTCGTCCACCATGGAAATCATAATCACTGTGGGATGGAGGCCCAGCGCCGCTTATGGACCACGGCTGGAGCAGGGGCTACTGCGAAAAAGGCGGTGGAGGCGGGCATCCCGACTTTGCAGAAGCTCCGTTCCTGGGAATCAGTGTCCTTCCAGGGGAAAACAGTACGCCATCACCTATGAAGGTGAGCAATAGTCTCCAGGCCGGAAAATGGAGCTGAGCTATATATACCCGGGGACGCCGCCACTTCAGATCCGGTGTGCAACGTCCATCTGGGGCCAAGGGCAAGCCCGTGGCGAAAACCAATCTCCTGGAGGCCATCTGCTGTCTGTCCACCGCTCAGTCCCCGGACCCAGGGACCAAGAGATGATCAAGCTGGGACACCGGGGCCTTTGTCAAGGTGAGAGGTGCGCTCCCAGGCCAGGACGGACATTTTGGAGGCCCAATCAGTGAATCCAGGGGGTGCGCCATGCGAAGATCGCCCCGTCAACAAGGTCCCCCCTGGACTGCTGGGCTCTGGGCCAGGCACTTTGAATACCGTGCTTTTCCCCTGGAGGACCTGTATCCCCATCCGGGCGAAGGGCGGCCGAGCGGCCGTGATTTCGGGGAGAAAATGCCCAGGAGCAAAGACAATCTGCTGGAGGCTATGGCCTATTTGTCCCCAGCCTCTCCCCACCGCCTCTATGACCGGGAGCTCATCCAGTTCGGGGTGGACCAGAACCTGTGTTTTCTGTCCACCTGGAGGTGGAATCCCGAGGCGGATGTTTACTGAGGCGCTGATCGTTCACTACCGGCGGCTTCATCCAACGGGTTCTGAAGACCGCCCCTGTCGATCAACACCGTGCTTTTCCGGAGGACCTCTCCATCCGGGGAGGGCATCTCCACGCCGAAGTTCCCTGGACAGGCAAGTCTGCCATCCTGCCCCAAGCTGGACGCCAGGAGGCCCACCGGCAGGCGGCTGGACGGCCCAAGACCCTGTCTGTCCGGGCCCCACAAAGGACGACCTGAACGTGGACACGACGGACGGAGTTCCAAGACCTCGCATGGCTCAGGGGCGCCCGCACCGCCGCCCTACCTCCTTCAAAGCTGGCTCGGCCCGGGAGATCTAAGAGTTTCCATATCCAGGGCGGGCGGCTGGGATCAGGCGCATGACCCCGGTCTAGATGCGGACAGAACAGCACCATAGAAAAGAGGGAGAGCTATGTTCCACGTCCTGTTGGTCGCTCCTTTGCTGGGGCTGCTGGCGGCCTATGGCATTGTCGTCCTGATCGTACTGAGCGTCCCTTTTTGTCTGGGCGGCTTTTTTCAGCTGGTGCTCACTATCGCGGCAGACCGTTGGGCGGTCTGGGTGCCTGCGGGCCTGGGAGTGCTTGGACTGGCCCTGTCCTTTCTCTTCTTGCTTGGGGCGATTCCATGGGGCGGTATCCTGCTCTACTGGGCCCTGTATTTTCTGTGGATCTGGCTTATCTGGCTGGTCGTGGCGCAGATTAAAAAAGTCAGTTGGCAGATGGAGAGAGAAGCAGGAGAGGGCCCGCCGCTGACCCGGATAAACGGGGTTTTCCTTTGACAGGCGCGGTCTTTTCAGACAGTGCCGTACATGTTTTTGGAGAAGGAAGAAAGTGAGAGGCGCTTATGTATCTGCACCTGGGCCAGTCGGTGGCAGTGCCACATCGGGGAGATTTTGGGCATCTTTGACCTGGATAACGCCAGCTGGGCCTATAAGACCCGGGAATTCCTAGAGCAGGCGGAACAGGAGGGCCGAGTCATCTCGGTGTGCGATGACCTGCCCCGCTCCTTTGTCTTGGTAGGGAGGAGAAGGGGACGGCCACAGTCTACATCTCTCAGCTGTCCTCCGCCGCACTGCTGCGGCGGGCGGAGAGCAATTTGCTTTGAATCATGCAGAATGATGGAATGCAGAATGCAGAGGAAGAAGCCCGGTCCTCCGGCGGAACAAGTGGATATCGGAACGGCGAGGGACCAGCGGAGAGAGCCTCATCTCTCCTGCTTCTGTATTCTGCCTTCTGCATTTCGATATGGAGGTTATTATGGCAGAAGAATTGGAACTGAACTCCACCCCGGTGGAGCACGCCTACGGCGGCTCAGAGATCCAGGTGCTGGAGGGCCTGGAGGCTGTCCGGAAGCGGCCGGGCATGTATATCGGCTCCACCTCGGAGTCAGGTCTGCACCACCTGGTCTATGAAATCGTGGACAACTCCATTGACGAGGCCCTGGCGGGCTACTGCACCGACATCACGGTGACCATCAATCCGGGCAACACTATTACTGTCACCGACAACGGCCGCGGCATCCCTGGACATCCAGCCCCAGACCGGCCGGCCCGCCCTGGAAGTCGTGTTTACCGTCCTGCACGCCGGCGGCAAGTTCGGCGGCAGCGGCTACAAGGTGTCCGGCGGCCTGCACGGCGTGGGCGCCAGCGTGGTCAACGCCCTGTCTGAGTGGCTGGAGGTCCAGGTACACAAGAACGGCCAGATCTATGAGATGAAGTTTTCCCTGGCAAAGATCACCCAGGAGATGAAGGTGGTGGGAAAGACCGACCATACGGGCACGACCGTCACCTTCAAGCCAGACCCGGAGATGTTCGAGACTCTGGTAGTACAACTATGACACTCTCCACACCCGGATGCGGGAGGAGGCCTTCCTCAATGCTGGCCTGCGCATCCAGACCGTGGACCTGCGTCCCCGGCCGGGAGCAGGAGGACGATATGTGCTACGAGGGGGCATCCGGGAATTCGTCACCTTCATCAACCGAAGCAAGGACCCGCTGCACCCCGACGTGATCTATATGTCCGGCAACCGGGAGGACTCCATGGCTGAGGTGGCCCTCCAGTACAATGACAGCTATAACGAGGTCATCGTCTCCTTCGCCAACAACGTCCATACTCCGGAGGGCGGCATGCATGAGGAGGGCTTCAAACGTGCCCTCACCAACGTGCTCAACGCCTACGGCAAGAAGATCGGCGTGCTGAAAACGATGACAAAGTCTCCGGCGAGGATTGCCGGGAGGGTTTGACCTGCGTCATTTCTGTCAAGCTCACCGACGCCCAGTTCGAGGGCCAGACCAAGGCCAAGCTGGGCAACAGCGAGATCCGCACCCTGGTGAACGCCATTGTCAGTGAGAAGCTGGAGATCTATCTGGAGGAGAACCCGGCGGTGGGCCGGGCCATCCTGGACAAGGCCCTCACGGCCAACCGGGCCCGGGAGGCCGCCCGCAAGGCCCGAGAGTCCATCCGCCGCAAGACCGCCCTGGGCGGGGCCGCTATGCCGGACAAGCTGCGGGACTGCAACGAGGACAACCCGGAGCTCACCGAGATCTACATCGTGGAGGGCGACTCCGCAGGCGGTTCCGCCACCCAGGGCCGTGATTCCCGCTTCCAGGCGATCCTCCCCCTGTGGGGCAAGATGCTGAACGTGGAAAAGGCCCGGGCCGACAAGGTCTACGGCAACGACAAGCTCACCCCGCGTCATCACCGCCCTGGGGGGCAGGCATCGGAGACGAGTTCGACCTGAACAAGCTGCGCTATCACAAGGTCATCATCATGGCCGATGCGGATGTGGACGGTGCTCATATCCGCACCCTGCTGCTCACTTTCTTCTTCCGGTTCATGCGCCCCCTCATCGAGAATGGATATGTCTACTCCGCAGTGCCACCCTCTGTTCAAGCTGACCCGGGGCAAGCAGATCCGCCTGGCCTTCAGTGAAGAAGAGCGGGATAAGATCTCCGCCGAGCTGAGAGGGACAATCCCAACGCCAAGGTGGATATCAGCCGCTTCAAGGGTCTGGGTGAGATGAACCCCCATGAGCTGTGGGAGACCACTATGGACCCGGAGAAAGCGCACCCTGCGCCGCATCGAGCTGGACGACGCCGTCCGGGCAGATGAGGTGTTCACCGTCCTGATGGGCGAAAAGGTGGAGCCCCGGAAGGAGTTCATCGAGCGCAACGCCAAGTACGCAGTAAACCTGGATTACTGAGAAGAGCGGACGCCGGGCGGCCTGTCTCCACACTTTGACCGCGGCGGCTCCGCACTGATCGTACAGGTTGAATCCATGAAGGTGGAGGAAAGTTAAGATATGAGCAAAAAACCCCAATATGATCCTGAGGGGATCCGTTTCCCGGACCAGAAGATCGAGATATCCCCTCTGGTACCCGAGATGGAGAGTTCCTATATTGAATATGCCATGTCCGTCATCGTAGGCCGGGCGCTGCCCGACGTGCGGGACGGCCTGAAGCCGGTCCACCGCCGCATCCTCTACGCCATGTACGAGGACAACCTGACCGCCGACAAGCCCTTCAAGAAGTCGGCCACCTGCGTGGGCGACGTGCTGGGCCGCTACCATCCCCACGGGGATCAGAGCGTCTACGACGCCTTGGTCCGCCTGGCCCAGGACTTCTCCATGCGCTACCCGTTGGTGGACGGCCACGGCAACTTCGGCTCCATCGACGGCGATCCCCCCGCTGCCTACCGGTACACGGAGGCCCGCATGTCCCGCCTCGCCGACGAGATGCTGCGGGACATCGAGAAGGAGACCGTGGACTGGGACCCCAACTTTGACGAGACCCGGAAGGAGCCCAAGGTGCTCCCCTCCCGGTTCCCAACCTGCTGGTCAACGGCTCCAGCGGCATCGCCGTGGGCATGGCCACTAACATCCCGCCCCACAATCTGCGGGAGGTCATCAATGCCGTCATTTGCGTGCTGGATGATCCGGAGGCTCAGCTCTCCGACCTGATGGAGCACATCAAGGGCCCCGATTTTCCCACCCGGGGCATCATCATGGGCCGCAGCGGCATCCGCTCCGCCTACGCCACCGGCCGGGGCCGCCTGATGGTCCGGGCCCGCCACGAGTTTGAGGAGTTCGGCAAGGACCGCATGCGCATCGTCATCACCGAGATCCCCTACCAGGTGAACAAGCGCCAGCTCATCAAGAACATGGCCGACCAGGTGGAGGACAAGCGGCTGGAGGGCATCACCGACATCCGGGACGAGTCCGACCGGAACGGTATGCGCATCGTCATTGAGCTCAAGCGGGACGCCAACCCCCAGGTGGTGTTGAACCGCCTCTTCGCCCAGACCCAGCTGCAGACCAGCTTTGCCATCAATATGCTGGCCCTGGTGGAGGTCAACGGCAAGCTTCCAGCCCCGCATCCTCTCCCTGCGCCACATTCTGGACGAGTACATCGCCTATCAGGAGCAGGTCCTCATCCGCCGCACCCGCTTTGACCTGAAGAAGGCCCAGGAGCGGGCTCACCTGCTGGAAGGATTGCTGATCGCCGAGGACAACATCGACGCGGTCATCAAGACCATCCGGGAGTCCTATGACGACGCCAAGCGAGAACCTGATGGCCCGCTTCGGCTTGGACGAGGTGCAGGCCCAGGCCATCCTGGACATGCAGCTCAAGCGGCTCCAGGGCCTGGAGAAAGAGAAGCTGGAGGCGGAGTACGCTGAACTGGAGAAACGCATCGCCTACTATAACCAGCTTCTGGCTGATGAGTCCATGCTCCGGGGCGTTTTGAAGGACGAGCTCACCGCCATCCGGGACAAGTATGGCGACGAGCGGTTCACCGAGATCCAGGACGTGGAGGACGAGATCGACATCGAGGATCTGATCGAGGAGGAGCAGTGCGTCTTCACCCTGACCCAGGCGGGCTACATCAAGCGCACCCCGGTCAGTGAGTATGCCGCCCAGTCCAAGGGGGCATGGGCAAGAAGGGGATCACCACCCGGGAGGAGGACTACGTGGTGGACGTGTTCACCGCCTCCACCCACGACTATATCCTCTTCTTTACCGACACGGGCAAGGTCTACCGGAAGAAGGGCTATCAGATCCCGGAATCTGGCAAGACGGCTAAGGGGACCAATATCATCAATATCCTCCAGGTGGAGTCGGGAGAGCGGGTCCAGACCATGATCCACACCCGGTCCATCGAGGACGACGGCCGCTTCCTCTTCATGGTCACCCGAAGCGGCACCGTGAAGCGCCTGCCCGCCAACACCCTGAAAAACCTGCGGAACAACGGAATCCGCGCCCTGCGCATGGATGAGGGGGACCAGCTGATCGCCGTGCGGGAGACCGACGGGGAGCAGTGCATCCTCATCGCCACCCACGACGGCCTGGCGGTGCGCTTCCACGAGAGCGACGTGCGGCCCATGGGCCGGGAGGCCGTGGGCGTCCGGGGCATCCGCCTGCGGGAGGGCGACTACGTGGTGGGCGCCGCCCGGGCCAAGGCGGACCATGAGGTGCTGTCCATCACCGAGAAGGGCTATGGGAAGCGCACCCCCGTGGAGGAGTACCGGGTCACCAACCGTGGCGGCATCGGCATCAAGAACTATATGGTCACTGAGAAGACAGGGAGCGTGGTGGGCATCAAGGTGGTGGACGGCAGCGAGGACCTGCTGCTGGTCACCCAGAGCGGCATCCTGATCCGCACCCCTGTGGACAACATCCGCACCGCCGGCCGGGCTACCCAGGGCGTCATCGTCATGCGCTTCAAGGAGGAGGGGGACCAGGTCATCTCCCTGGCCCTCACCGACCGGGAGGAGACCGCCGGCACCCAGGAGACGGAGGAGGGAGACCCCGCCGGGGAGAGGGCGGAGGAGGCCCCCATTTCGGAAGAAAACCAGTCCGAAGAGGAATAACCAGAATATAAAATACAATTAGGATAGGAGGAGAGGGCATGAGCCGGAGAAGACGGGGACGGATCACCGTCCAGAGCCAGCCTACCGGGGCCACCCGGGCAGTCCGCCGCATGGCAGGAGTGGTACAGGTCATTTTTGGCCTTGTCTTTGTGGTAGTGGCGGTCACCCAGATCATGCCGCTGTCGCCCCTCTTTTCCCTGCCTTTCCTGGCCATGGGCGCTCTGGCTGTGGTGATGGGGGTCCTGAGCGCCGTTGGGAAAAACGGACTGCCCCACCGGGTGGGCTATGACGTGGAGACCGGGATCGAAGAGGAGACCATCGCCGGTCTGATGGAGGATGTGGACAAAACGGACCGCCCCTCCGCCGGGACCCACGACCACATCCCTTCCACCGCCCTGGATGCGGGAGAGCGGCTGAAGCAGCTGGAGGATCTGAAAAAGGCCGGGCTCATCACCCAGGAGGAGTATCAGGAAAAGCGGCGTGAGATATTGAGCCGCCTGTGACGGAAAAAGGAGGACAATGCCATGAAACTGGCCAACGCGCTGTCCCTGCGCTCGGGCTCCAGACCCGCATCCGGCAGCTGGAGAGCCGGCTGGACAACAACGCCCTGGTCCAGGAGGGGGAGTCTCCCGCAGAGGACCCCATGGAGCTGCTGAGAGAGCTGGAGGAGGACTATGCCCAGCTGGAGGAACTCATTGCCCGGATCAACCGGACCAACAGCACCACAGAGGCGGGGGAGGGGGAGGACCCTCTCTGACCTGCTGGCCCGCCGGGAGTGCATGACAGGCCGGCTGCGCATCCTGCGGGACTTTCTGAACAGCGCCAGCGCCGTGGTCAACCGCCGGACGGTGGGTGAGATCCGCATCAGGAGCGCGGTCAATGTGAGAGCTGCAGAAGCAGGTGGACCGGGACGCCAAGGCACCCGGGAGCTGGACGAGACCATCCAGGAGAAAAACTGGACCACCGAGCTGGTGGAGCTGTAAAAAAGAGCTGCCGGGAGGGGGAAGAGCGCCCTCTCCCGGCACTTTGGCAGCGCGGAAGGCGGGCGTCAAGCTCTCAGTGCCGGAGCCATTGGGCACACAGATTTGGCAACGAGCGGGGCCATTCGTTGGGTTCGACTCCCAATTTATGATAATGCCCGGTACAGTTACATGGGTATTATTACGATTGGTGTTGATGACCGGACGCCGATTCCACGCGGGTGGGTTAGGGGATCAAAAACCTTCTCCCCACAGGGGGGAAGATGGCACGGAAAAGCCGTGATGGATGAGAGGGAGAAGCGTAAGATGCACCCAGAGATCAAAGCCTTTTCCCAAAAACTCCGCAGAGAAGCCACGCCGGAGGAACGGCGGCTGTGGTATGAATTTTAAAGCAGCATCCAGTACAATTTCGCAGACAGGTCCCATTTGGACCATATATTTTGGACTTTACTGTGCTCAGGCAAGGCTGGGGATCGAATTAGATGGAGCACAGCATTACGAAAAGGATGCACTTGAGTATGACCAGATGCGGTCCCATTTTTTGCAGACAAATTTTCAAATCGAAGTGCTGCGTTTTACGAATTTGGATGTAAAACAGAATTTTGAGGGGTCTGCCTCACAATCCGCCGGGCGGTGGAACGGAGGTCCCCCTCATCCGCCCCCTCCGGGGGCACCTTCCCCCCTGTGGGGGGAAGGCTACACGGACAGGAGGCGAACATGAAAACAGTCACCATCTACACCGATGGGGCCTGCTCCGGCAATCCGGGCCCCGGCGGCTGGGGGCCATCCTGATGTATGGCCCCCACAAAAAGAGATGTCCGGGGGAGAGCCCCAGACCACCAACAACCGTATGGAGCTCACCGGCGTCATCACCGCACTGGAGGCCCTCAATGAGCCCTGTGTGGTGGAGCTGTACCCGACCCAAGTACGTCATCGACGCCCTGGAAAAGGGCTGGGCCAGGGCTGGAAGGCCCGGGGCTGGGTGAAGGGGACAAAAGCCCGCCCTGAATCCCGATCTGTGGGCCCGCCTGCTGGACCTGGCGACCGGCACCAGGTGAAGCTCCACTGGGTAAAGGGCCACGCCAGCAACCCATACAACAACCGCTGTGACGAGCTGGCGGTGGCGGAGAGCCGGAAATACAAATAAGACGGCCCCGTGCCGCCCCTTAGAACAGTTCAGAAAACAGCCCTCTGGGATAAATTTTTATCCCAGAGGGCTGTTTTTATGGTTCCGGAATGGAGGGGTCTGCTTCATCCCATCCTTTGGGGGCCTCCTGCTGCCCGGAGGCCCGGCATATCACGTTTTCCAGACCAGCCTGCGCCCGGAGCTGAAAAATTTCATCAGACAGGGCATGCATCTTCTGAATCATGGCGTTCTGGATCTGGACGATCTCCCGAAGCGGATCAGACAGGTCTGCATGGAGGCGGTGATCTCTGTCTCCAGCTCATCCGCCAGGACGTCTATTTTTTGATTTTTTCAAAATAATCTTCGTCTGTGATTGGCATAAAGCGACCTCCAAATTTCTTTTATACCAATTTAGTATAAATTTCAAAATACGCTTTTTGCATAATCTATGATAATGGCGAGGTGAGACCATGCCATTACGGATTCGGGATTTGCGGGAGGACAGCGACCTTCACAGAAAGAGATTGCGAAGTTTTTACATGTCAGTCAAGCGACCTATTCCCGCTATGAAAATGGTGAACTTGAAATCTCCATTCCTACGTTGACCGCATTGGCGGATTTCTATCATACAAGTGTGGATTATTTACTGGGGCGGACGAATTGCAGAGATCCACACCCCAGATGAAAGGGCTCTGGTTTTATTGTACAATATTGTGGTGTGTAAAATATTAGAATATACTGTTTCGAATATAGTGTGTAAAAATCAACGTCTGCCCTCTTTTAGGCAGGCGTTATGATTTTATTTTTTTCATCGTGATGGGCTCTACAAAATATGCGGTGGGCCAACATAAAGCCTTCCCCCCCAGGGGGGAAGGTGTCGCAGCCGCGACGGATGGGTCTTCTTACCCCTGTCTCCGTCTCAGTCATAGGATTTGTCGGGGATTCCGCCCTGCGGGGCGGCTACTTTTGCCCCCGGCGGCAAAGCAGGCAAAGCGCCGCCGGGGGAGTGTGTCCGGTGTGACTACGGCTTCGCCTAGGTCCCCAGGCCACACCCACCCCGGACCCCCGATACGGGAGACGCGGGCCTTTGGCATGGCGCCCGTGTCCGGCGCGGGTGGAGGACGACACCCATCCCCCGTTTGTGCTGCCGCCGCGGGTGTGTTGAATTGGCGGGCATACCCCACGAGGGTATCGCGCCTGCCCTGGCAGAATAGGGGCGGCCGGTGGGAGCCCAGCGGGCGCGCAAAGCGCGCCCGCCGTTTTCCACGAGCGGCCCTGGTCTTTACGTAGGGGCGGGTCTTGCCCCCGCCCGTTTTCATCCGAAGGATGCCCGAAAGGGGTTCCGCCCCGCAGGACAGAACCCCTCTGGGACAGGGACGGGGGTAGAAAGACCCCTCATCCGTCACGGCATATGCCGTGACACCTTCCCCCCTGTGGGGGGAAGGCTTTTCGGGCGGCTGGAAGCCGCCCCTACGGGGATCCCCTTCAGTCTTTGCGTAGGGGTGCGCATTGTGCGCCCGCCGTTTTCCCACGAGCGGCCCTGGTCTTTTACGTAGGGCGGGTCTTGCCCCCCGCCCGTTTTCATCCGAAGGATGCCCGAAAGGGTTCCGCCCCGCAGGACAGAACCCCTGGGACAGGGACGGGGTAGAAAGACCCCTCATCCGTCACGGCATATGCCGTGACACCTTCCCCTGTGGGGCTTTCGGCGGCTGGAAGCCGCCCCTACGGGACCCCCTTCAGTCTTTGCGTAGGGGTGCGCATTGTGTGCCCGCCGTTTTCCACGAGCGGCCCTGGTCTTTACGTAGGACGGGGCTTGCCCCGCCCGTTTTCATCCGAAGGATGCCCGAAAGGGGTTCCGCCCCGCAGGACAGAACCCTCTGGGACAGGGACGGGGGTAGAAAGACCCTCATCCGTCACGGCATATGCCGTGACACCTTCCCCTGGGGGGAAGGCTTTTCGGGCGGCTGGAAGCCGCCCCTACGGGGTCCCCTTCGGTCTTTGCGTAGGGGCGCGCAAAGCGCGCCCGCCGTTTCACATCGACCATTCCACAGGGCCCACCGGCCTCCTGTGGAAAATTTTCTAGGGTCAGAAGAGAGCCCGGGAAAACCCTGTGGTTTTCCCGGGCCCTGTTTTTGATATCCTTCGCTCACACCTGGGTCCAGACGTTCCCGTCCTCCTGGCTCTTCAGGCAGGCCTCGATAAATTTCAGCCCCTGGATGCCGTCATCGATATCGGAGTAGGGGAAGGGCCGCTCATCTTTGCCCTCCTTCCGGGACAGCAGATGGGAACAGTAACCCCGGTAGAAGTTGGCGAACAGGGAGTGGGAAGGCCTCCGGCATCCCCTTGGGGAGGCGGCAGGACTTCCGGGCCTGGGGATCACAGTAGTCATAATTGGCCGACCAGATCTGGGTGGGCTGTCCGGCGATGTCCACCCGAGCTCCATGAAATCGTGGGCGTTCCACTCCATGCCACCCTTGTCGCCGTAGATGCGCACCTTCATGCAGCAGCTCTTGCCCACCATGGCGAAGGAGGTCCAGAAGATGCCCGCTGCCCCGTTGTCGTAGTCGATGAGCACCTGGGCATCGCTCTCCACCGGCACATAATCCGGGATGGAGCGCAGGCGGGCCAGCACCCGCACGGGCTTGAGGCCGGTGACCTTGCTGATGAGATACTCCACATGGGTGCCGATGTCCGCGATCACTCCAGAGGGGCCGCAGATGGCCGGATCGACCCGCCAGGTCAGGCCGTCCTTTCCCCGGAGGGCAGTGTTCAGCCCCACCCACTCCTGGGGATACTCGGCGGCGATGGTGTGGATCTTTCCCAGCACCCCGTCAGCGATCATCTTTTTGGCCTGCTCCAGAATGGCGTAGTGGGCATAACTGTAAGACACGCCGAACAGAAGATCTTTTTCCTGGGCCAGGGCCTTCAGCCCTCCGACCCCGGCTGGTGAAGGTGACGGGTTTGTCGCAGACAATGTGGAAGCCGTGGGCAATGATGTCCTTGACGATCTCGTAGTGGGTGTTGTTGGGGGTGGCCACCACCACAAAGTCCAGCCGGTCCTCCCCGGTGCGCTTGGCTTCCTCCTCCAGCATGGTGTGGTAGTCGGGATAGATGCGGCCGGGCCCACCCCCCATTTCTCGCCGGCCTCCAGATTTTTATCCCAGTGGCGGGAGAAACAGCCCGCCTTCAGTTCGGCCAGGTCGTCGAACTGGGCCCCGATGCGGTGGATATCTCCGATCAGGGCGCCGTTCCCTGCCCCCGACCATTGCGAATTGCAGCTTTTTCATAGAGAGACCTCCTGACGGATTGTGTAAAGTGTACAAGAAATCGTCTTCAGGATACCACGCAGGGCGGCAGGTGTCTAATAGTATCCAGTCATGGACCCATTCAAAGGGGCACATACAAGAGGGGAGTGGATAAAGAAAAGAGCACGCTTGACAAGGCCCGTCCCTTTGGGATACAATAACCATGACCGCAGACAATCGAACACAGGGGCGCTGGGAGCCATTCCCGGCTGAGATGGAAGCGAATCGCAGCCCGGTCCCTTGACCTGATCCGGGTAATGCCGGCGTAGGGAGTGAACGATCCATATGTCGTCCTCTTCATACCGCACGCACCCGTTCGGATGTGCTGCGGTATCTTGATTTCAGGAGGAAACGACGATGAACCGACATTCCCGCTCTACCCGCGCCCTTGTGGAGGCCGCGCTGATGATCGCGCTGGCCACCATCCTGGGCTACTTCCGGCTGTACCGCTTTCCCCAGGGGGGGTCTGTGGACTTTGCCATGGTGCCCATCCTGATCTACTGCCTGCGCTGGGGCCCGGCCTGGAGCCTGAGCTGCTGCTTTGTCAACGGTGTGCTCCAGTTCTTCCTTGGCGGAGGGATCGCTCTATCCTGGCAGTCCATGCTGCTGGACTATGTGGTGGCTTATACGCTGGTGTTCCTCTGCGGCTTTGCCGCGGGGAAGAAGCTGGGCTGGCTGTGGGGCACCCTCCTGGCCGGGCTGGGACGGTGGGTATCTCTCACCCTGTCCGGCGGCCTGCTGTGGTATATGTATATGCCGGAGGAATTTTTGGGACTGCCCATGGTGGACCCCTGGGTCTACTCCATGATCTTTAACGGCGTGCTGATCGTTCTCGTGACTGTGGTCAACCTGATCGTTCTGGGGATCTTTCAGTCCGTCCCCGCTCTGCGGCAGAAGCTGCTGACGAAACAGAATTGAGGTTTTTCTTTGGGAAAATTCGACGGTGTCCTGCTGGTCAGTGATTTTGACGACACGCTGTATGACAGCCACTGTAAGGTGCCCCGGCGGAATTTGGAGGCCCTGGACCGCTTCCTCGCCCAGGGGGGGCGTTTTACCGTGGCCACCGGCCGCGCCCACCGGACCTTCGCTCCCTATGTCCATCTGGCCCCCGTCAATGCCCCGGTGGTCCTCTCCAACGGGTCGGCCATCTATGACTTCCAAAAAGACGAATTTCTGGTGCAGACCTATCTGTCTCCCAGTGCGCCTCAGGACTTGGATGGGGTGATGGAGGCATTTCCACAGCTGGGGATGGAGGCCTACCACGGGGAGGATATCTATGTGTTCCGACCCAACTGGATCACAGACCTGCACATGAAAAAGGTGGGCACCGACTACACCGTCTGTCCCATTCGGGAGATGCCTACGCCCTGGACCAAAGCCATCCTCCAGCAGGACCACGGGGTGCTGAAGGAGGTGCAGAGCTGGCTTCTGGACCACTTCCCCGCCGGTATGAGGCTATTTTTTCCAACCACGTGTACCTGGAGATCACCGACCATGGGTGCAACAAGGGGGGAATGGTGGCCCGGCTGGCCCAGATGCTGGGGATCGCCCGAGAAAATATCTACTGCGTGGGAGACAACCAGAACGACATCCCCATGATGGCACTGTCCGCCGTCCCCTTTGCCCCTGCCAACTGTGCCCAGGAGGTGAAGGACTGGGGAGCCCATATCCTGTGTCACTGCGACGACGGCGTGATCGGGGATATCATGGAGATCCTGGAGCAGCGATATTAAAAATATTGGAAAGAAAGATCCACCGCCAAAAAATGGCGGTGGATCTTTTGTAACGAAAAGGGGGAGATGCCGTCTTATCTGTGGAAAGGGAGGTGAGGGCGTGATCGATTTTGAAGAAGTTTACCGGGACTATCTGGAGGACGTCTACCGATTTTCTCTGGCCCTGTGCCGGGACCCGGTACTGGCCGAGGAGCTGACGCAGGAGACCTTTTTCCGGGCGCTGGAGCATATCGGCCAGTTCCGGGGGAGTGCACCCTGCGGGTCTGGCTGTGCCAGATCGCCAAGCACGCCTGGCTGACCCACTGCCGCAGGCAGAAAAGGCGGGAGCCGGAGCCGGAGCTCCGGGAAGAGGGGCCGGAGGAGCGGCTGGCGGAGAAGGAGACTGCCATGGAAGTCCACCAGGTACTCCACAGCCTGCCCGAGCCCTATCGGGAGGTCTTTGCCCTGCGGGTGCTGGGGGAGCTGTCCTTCCGGGAGATAGGAGCACTGTTCCATAAGACGGAGAGCTGGGCCCGGGTCACTTTTCACCGGGCCAGACTAAAAATCAAGGAGGCATTATGATGAATCAGCCCTGTCCCATGATCCAGGATCTGCTGCCCCTGTACGTGGACCAGATCTGCAGCCAGGAGAGCCGCCGGGCGGTGGAGGAGCATGTGGAGAACTGTCCCCTCTGCCGTGCCCGGCTGGAGGAGCTGCGCCGGGAAGACCCGCTGCCCCCGCCAGAGCAGGACCGGGAGCAGTCGAAGGCCCGGGTGCTGGCCGGGGTAAAAAGGCAGCTGAGAAGGAAAAAGCTGTGTTTCTCCGCTCGGGTGCTGGCCGGTGCGGCAGCCCTGGGCGTGGCGGTCTGGCTGTTGGTCTTTCGCTTCCAGACACCCATTCCCTATTCACAGGATATCCGCATCCAGGAGGTGGAGCCGGCTTTCCACATGGAATATCTGGGCCGGGATCACGCCGGCCTGGAGGTCCTGTTCCGGGTGACGGAGGAGGGCGGGGAGACCATCCGAAGGGTCTATCTCTGCTATACCGGCAGCCTGTGGACCCGGTATCTCTCCCCCGGCTCCCCATACCACGAAAGTGTGGGGATCAACAACGGCATCGTTCTGGACACCAGACACGGACGGTGATCCCCCTCCCTTCGACGGCGGGGCGGATCAGGTCTGGTATCTGGCCGGGGACCTGGAGGAGCTGGAGGATCTGGACGAGGCCTCCTTCCAGGCGCAGGCCGGAGACGCGGTGCTGCTCTGGGAGAGGCAGGGGTGACACAAGAGGGCCGGGGTCAGGGGAGAAGAGAGAGAAGGGCCTCCCCTCCGCCCGGGTCAGGGTATCCTGGGGATGAAAGGCGCCGTTTTGAGTGTCCAGGCCGCCAGCGGATACCGCCCATTGGGCGGCATCCAGCGCCCAGGAGGCGATGGAGCCGGCGTCCGTCAGCTCGGCGGTGCCGGAGGGGGACATCCCCAGGAGCCGGGCGGTCTGCCAGACCATGGCAGCCCCTCCTGGCGGGTGACCGGACGGGAGGCGTGGAACATGGCCTCCCCGGTGCCGGAGGCCACCCCCGAGGAGAGAGCCCAGCAGACGCCCGGGGCATACCAGGCACAGGGGAGCAGATCAGACAGACTCTGCATGGGGGCCTGAGTGTCCAGGCCGGCCTGTTCCGCAGCCTGCCGGAGCAGCTCGGTCAGCCGGCCCCGGCTGAGCGGGGCATCGGGCCGCTCCTGGGGCTGGAAGGGCTCTGTGCGGGCGCACAGGGCGTCCACCAAGGTATCCTGGCCCGCCAGGTAGTCTTCCAGAGTCTGATAGACGGTCACGTCGGGCTGGATGGGCTCCACTCCCAGCCCGGCGGCGCACTCCAGAAGGGTGCCTGTGTCAATAAATTTGGTGGACATGGACACTCGGACCCCCGTGTTGGGGAGGGTGAAGGAGCCGGTGGAGCCGAAGTGGTCCACGCTGCCGCTGGTGGGCTCACCGGCCAGCCCGCCGCCCATCTCCCGGATCTCCAGGGCGTTGATGCTGGCGGAGGAGAAGGTGGCCCCCCACCAGCCCCCACAGCTCCAGCTCCCCGCGGCGGACCAGGGGGCCAGCTCCATCAGCAGGGGGATGATGACCCCGTCGGAGCCGCCGCCGTTGTTCCGCAGATCCAAAAAGAAGGACGGAATAGCTCCCTGCTCCAGGTCGGCCATGACCTGAGCAGTGAAGGTCTCCATGGGCAGCTCCGGGTCCTCCATGCACTGGTTGTATTGGATATAGTAGGTGCGGCTGTCCAGGGGCAGAGAGAAATAGTAGGTCCCCTTCTGGTAATCAGTGGGGCGCTGCCCTGGCGCTGCTGGGACAGGCCATTGATCTCCGGCCAGCCGGACTGGTCCTGCATGGAGAGAGGGGAGAGGGTGATAGACGTGCCGTTTTCCAAGGTGAGGGTCAGATCCTCCTCGGGCTTGAGCAGTCCGCAGTAGACCATGATTTCCTGATGGCCGAACACCTGGGAGAGCTGCCGGCGCAGCTTGATCTCGTTGTCCGCGGAGATCAGAGGGGCCATCTTCTCCTGTACCTGATCCATGGAGAAGCCGTTGACGGAGGTCACCTGCTGGCCAAGAGCACCCTGGTGGGAGGCGTCCACCTGGTAGAGCACCCAGTCCCCGTCCATCCACTTCACAGACACGGGAAACATATGTCCGCTGCTGAGAATAGAGTTAAGATTTGTGGTGGTGTGGGAATCCCCAATGAGGGCTGCCAGGGACTGGAGATCCAGCCCAAAACTCATGCTGTCCTCTGTGTCTATCCGGGCCTCGATCTGAGCGATGCGGGCAAGGAACTCCTGCTCCGGCGTATTGGTGAAGGGGCCGGGGTGGCGATCCCGGATGGTCTGATAGAGCAGCTCCAGGTCTTCCTGCCTGCCAGCCTGCTCCTCCGCCGCAGGGGCGGCAAAAGTGGAATGGCCAGGGCCAGAGAACAGGCCAGAGCGAGAGCGGTAACGGTCTTGGCAAAGCGCATGGTGATTCCTCCCAATTTTGATGGTACTATCCTATCAGGGCATTTTAAAGGAAATAAAAATTTCCTTAAGATTATATGAAATTTGGGACAGCTTCAATCCGGGAATCCTCTGTCATGGCCCAGGCGGCTGGAACTATCATATCTGGTTCGAAATGGCAGGAACAAGAAAAAAACACCAGGTCAGCGCCAAATACGGCGCTGGCCTGGTGTCTGAGGAGAAATCAAAACATACCGGACGGGTTCCAGTCCCGAATCCCCAGCAGCTGATTGCACTGGTCAATAGGCATGAGCTGATCAAAAAAGGTTTTGCAGTCCCCTGTCTCCTTAAACTGCTGAATCAGGTCGGAGGCGGCTTTGCACCAGCGCATCAGAAGACCATTTGGCCATATGACGGCCCGAACCCCTGCCTGACGCAGCTCTTCCAGAGTAAAACAGACCTCAGGGCAAAATTCCATCAGGCAGTACAGAATGGGAACCTTTATTTGATCGCAGGCCCGTTTGACAGAATCCAGAGTCTCAAAGACCCCCTTTGAGGAGAAAAAGAAAACCCATGTCTGCTCCGGCCTCTGCTGCCAGATTGAGACGCCGGATAGCCTCATCCTCTCCTTCTACTCCGGCGGCATCAGAGCGGGCAATAACTAAAAAGTTGGGATCTCTCCGAAAGGTCAGAGCGGTCTCTATTTTTCGAATAAAGACTTGGGCAGTTTCAATTTGGACGCCCTTCATGCCGCCGCATCGCTTTGGCGTGACCTGGTCCTCGAAATGCGCGCCGCAGATTCCGGCGGCCTCCAGGTCCCGCATAGTGCGGCGGACATTCAGCTCATTCCCATAGCCTGTGTCCGCGTCGATAAGAAAGGGCAGATCCACACAGGAGGCAAGGTCCTGGGCGTGCTTTGTCTGTTCACATCCGCAGACAAGACCCAGATCCGGCACACCCAGCAGGCTGGCTGCTGCTGCCTGACCGCCCATGTAACAGCCGTCAAAAAAGTCAGCCGCCTGGGCGGCCCGGCTGTAATGCCGTCGAAGGCTCCGCAGAGCACCTTCATCCGGGAGGAATCCATCATCTGGGACTTAAAATTGGCTCGTTTCTCCTGAACTGTCATAATATCAGGCTCCTTTTTTCTGAAAAAGCCGTCCGGCAGGGCACTGTGGCTCTGGTTTATAGCCGGACTTTTTAAGGTGTATCCGGCAGGACATATTCGTGGTGGGCAATATAGTCCTCTACCTGTTCCAAAGTAGGCATGGAGTCAGAACAGCTGTGGCCTGAGATGGTGATGGAGGAAGCGGCGGCGGCGTAGCGCAGAGAATCCTTCAACTCCATATTGTGAAGCAGACCAAATAAGAAGGCGGAGGAATAGGAGTCACCGGCGCCAAAGGTTTTCAACACCTGTGCTGGATAGATGCCACCACGGTTTTTCCTTCCTTCGTAAAAACATGGGAACCTTTTTTTCTTTTTAATGGAGACCACAGACACGCCTTTTTCCAGAAGCCAAGCAGCGCTTTTGGCGTCGTCCTGATTTCCGGTGTGGAGAAGATGCTCCATTACATCAAATTCATCCCGGGTTCCCAGGACCAGATCGGCTTTTTTTCTGCGGCAAGGGAGAGATAGAGGCTGGCTTCCTCAACGGTGTCCCAGGTATCCTCCCGGTAATCCAGATCAAAGGCTACTGCCACATGATTGCGCCGTGCCAAAGAGATGGCGTGAACACTGCCTCCCGTGCCGGGGAATGGGAGAGATGTGCCAGAGATCAGAAGCAGCTTGTGGCTGGCGAGATAGGACTCGTCCAGTTGGGCGCAGTCGATGTGCAGATCCGCGCAGTTTGTTCGGTACATCAGGTAGCTGCACCGGTCAGGCAGAATTTCACCCATGGTCACCCCGGAACGAATGCCGGGGCCAGCCAGCGCGATATGGGGAGACATCCACCCCTGTTTTGCCAGATAGCGGGTAATAAATCGTCCAAACTGGTCATCAGAAACTTTACCGATGTATCCGACAGAAAGGCCGAGCCTGGACATGGCCACAGCGGTATTGGCCGGAGAGCCGCCCACATACTTATGGAAAGTGACCGCGTCCTCCATGGGCCCAATCTCATTGGCGTAGAGGTCGATGGTGGCACGCCCAAATGCGACCACATCCCGCAACTTTCCGGAATCAATGTTCAGGTACATGGTTCCCCACCCTTCTGATGTTCCCGCTCCAAATATTCCAGCAGCTCCAGCCCCTCTTGAACAGAGATGCCGTTATGAATTACCTGGCTCAAAGTCTTGACCAACGCGGTTATGTCCCGGTAGCGGAAGACAAACCGGCCATATGTAACCCCTGCAGCCCCTGCGTCCATAACATTTCGGGTCATCTGCAAATATTCCTTTACGGTTTCACACTTCAATCCGCCTGCAATGGCGACGCGGGCCGGAACCGCCTGGACCACTTTGGCAAAACTGTCCAAGTCACCGGTATAGTTGGTCTTGATCAGATCTACTCCGAGTTCCGCGGCAGCCCGGGCCGCATAGGTGACATTTTCCACACTGTACTGGTCAGCCCCAGTGATATGATTTCCTCTGGGATAGATATGACAGATCAGAGGCATTTCCGCTCTCAGGGCCTCTTTGCTGATGCGGCCGAGCATTCTGAGCTGCTGGTCCTGATTGTCACCGCCCACAATGCAGCCGGCAGAGACCGCATCGGCCCCCATGAGAAGTCCCTCCTCCACATCGGCTACTTGGACATCTTCGTCAAAGTGATACACGCCGAAGGTGGTGAGCTTCAGCACGAGGGCGACCTTTGCCCGCATAGGGCGCAAAGCATTTTTCTGCAATGCCCTTATGCATAGTGATGGCATTGGGACCTCCGGCGACCATCTTGCTCAGGGTGTCATCTATCGTATCAAGGCCAGGCATGACACCGCGGGCAATGGCGTGGTCCACAGTTAAACCAAAATATTTTCCATCCGTGCCTGGAATCAGGCGCTTCAGGCGTATTTCCTTTCCAATCATAAAGAATTTCCTCTTTTCTTTTGACTACAGAGCTTAACGAACAGTTATGAAAATAGGTTGACAAAGAAATTTATATATTCAGGACAGAAGGTGGTAATAACAATGGCAATTAAGCCGACACCGATGAAAGGAACTGCCTCCCGCACAGTATCTCCAAATGTAGAATGAGCAATTTTAGTGCTGACAAAGATTCCAACAGCAAAGGGAGGAGTCAGAAAGCCGACGCACATATTTACCAGCATGATGGCACCAAAGTGGATGGGGTCAATTCCATAGGTCTGTGCCACTGGCAGCAGAAGAGGGGTCATAATCAGGATGGTGGCATTGATATCCATAAAGGTTCCCATGAACAGGAAGATGACATTGATCATCAAAAGAAAACCAACGCGGCTGCTGATATTTTCGGTAATCAGGTTGGAGAGAAAGTTGGAAATGCCCGCCAAAGTCATTACTTTGCCTGCGACAGCAGAGAAGGCGTTCAGCAGACCGATCACGGCAGTGGAGGCGCCGGCAATGGCACAGCAGCGCCAGAAGGTAATTTGATTTTCTTTTTATCGATAATCTTCAGAACAAAGAAATATAAGATTCCATAGACGCAGCTGACAGCACCAGCTTCGGTAACCGTGCACAGCCCGCCGTAAATACAGCCGTAGATGATAATGGGCATCAGCAGAGCGGGATGGCGTAAATAGTGGACTTTCCAATCTCCAGCAGTTTGGCTGTGGGATGAAATTCAACTTTTTCCGGCCTGGCTTGGTGGCGGCCGATTCGGAAATAGTTGATGATAAAATAGCCAATGGCAAAAATAAAAGCAGGGCCGATGGTGGACATCCATACGGGGTGATCTTGGCTCCGGAGGCCAGCGCATACATGATTCCGGGGACACTGGGGGAATCAGGATCCCAAGAAAACAGGTAGCGGCCAGCAGAGCAGAGGAATAGCCGTGGGGATACCCCTCTTTCTCCAGTTCAGGCACCATCATTTTTCCAATGGCGCTGATGGTGGCCATAGCTGAGCCAGTAAGAACGCCAAAGGCCATACAGGCACAGGTCGTAATAATGCCAGTGGCACCCCGGACCCGGCCTACAAAGGACTTTACCCAGTCGATCAGCATTTTGGAGATGCCACTGTATTCCATGATAACACCGGCAAAAATGTAGAAGGGAATCGCCAGAAGCGCGAAGCTGTCGAGACCGGAGAAAGCAAACTGGGGACCGTGACCAGCTGGAAGCCGGCATAGGCCAGAACCAGCAGGGAAGAGGTGCCCAGAGCAAAGGATACCGGCATTCGGAACAACACCGCGACCAATGCGAAAGAAATCAGAAAGACGAGAAGTGCGGTAAGGGCAGACATAATTTCACCTCTTTCAAGTCATTGTGCGGTGGCCTGGGGCTCACCGCCCTCACGGCCCCGGACCATCCACTCCATAAACAGATAGACCTCATGAAGAGCACAAAGCACTACGCCGATAAATACAGGCAGATAGACCAGGCCCATGGGGATCCTCATGGTGGGGGAGGTCTGGGTCGTGGCCCAAATGGTCATCATGTAATCAAAAACAGCTTGCCAAACACCAAAAGGAAAAGAAAGGTGGACAAAATGGCAAACAACTCCAGCAGCCTGAGCCCCTGCCTTCGAGCGGGTTCTTTGAAATTTGCAACTACCTGCTTGAGGACATCAATTTTTGTATGGCTGCCCTCATAGACCGCATAGGCAGAGCCAATATAGGTGAGCCAGATAAACAGATACCGGGTGAGTTCCTCAGCCCAAGCAGCGGAGATAAACAGAAAGTAACGGCAGATTACCTCAATAAAAATTGCCGCCACCAATGCGATGGTGATGAGGGCCATAAAAAGGTCTCAATCCCCAGCAGAACATTGTTGAGCCGCTTGGCTCCCTGAAACAGGGTGCTTTGTGATTTCATGGGGAAACTCCCTCCTTTGCAGTTGAAAAGTTATTGGAAGAGGGAGCCTGAAGCTCTCCCGCAGAAAACCTCAGGCTCCGTTTTTAGTGTATCAATCCAGGATTATAGAAAATCAACTTTCAGACAGTGTTCTATACTCGCCGCTGATGATGACATCCATGATTTCATCACCATATTTCTCCCGGCTCTCCTCCCAGATTTCCTCGGAAATCTCCTGCATGGCAGCCTTCATATCGTCAGAAGGCTGATCCACGGTCCATTGACC
>VOFB01002911.1_pt1 | contig 23840 bp, 41 predicted proteins | sample 5384141 | NCBI WGS metagenome assembly VOFB01 (sample SAMN12384721, study PRJNA508395) | human gut metagenome | isolation source: healthy gut A | host: Homo sapiens | reverse complement strand
GCAAAATAACATAATCACGGTGTGCGAATTTTTCCCTTCGCTTCACTGTAGGACATTATCGTCATGCCGCGGAAACACCGGCGCCTGCCGCCGCTTTTAGTGACAAATCCGTCGCTTGCAAATACTCCAGTATTTCAATACCATAATTACTGCATGTATCAAAAATTTTGTCTGCACCGTTTCCGATTCCGTATAAGAGCACAGGACGGGATTCGCTTTTTCAGACGGCTCAAAAGGTCTTTCGTACTGTTATAATCACCAATCATTTTTCAACAAATATTCCACAAATATCTGACGCTTTATATGACTCCGTTTCGTTTAAATCCTCGACCGAGTCAGCTGAAACTTACATTAATCCGGCTGAAAAAGACTGTGCGGCGTTAAAAACAACAGCATCGGGCATATCGTCGCCGCAGTATGAAGCGGCAGTATTTAAGGAAACCGACCTTGATTTGGAATCTCTCCGTTCTTTCCGTGAGTAATGCGTACATCCGTTCCGACAGGCACGGTAATATCCACTGTTGAGAAAATCGCAGTTATATCAAGAACAGACGGATGTGAAAAATCAGCCTCGGAAAAGGAAAGCGACATTTCCGAACAAAGGCCGAGGCGAACGCTCCGATATATGACTTATCGTAAGAGGAAATACTTCTGCGGGAAAAAACGCGCGGTACACAGGATATCTTGCATAATCTTCGCTTAATTTATTGTATATCCGCCTGTATTTAAAAGTACCTTTTTTGGTAAAAAGCATAAGCCCGATAAGAATTAAAAATACCGGAATCAACAGCGGACGGACGACGCGAAGCGCATCTATACACAATGACAGCAGAGCAAGACCTATAAAAAACCAAATAAATCCCGCACGGCGTGATTTTCCTGAAATTATATTTATAATCGCCGGGATAATTATAAACAAAGTCCAGAATCCGTCAAAAATATCGTAAATTCCGGAATGATTTCGAGATTTTTAAGAAGATATCCCACACCTATTACTATCAGAAGAAATGCTAAAAGAGGCCGTGATGAACTCTGGCGTTTTGTTTTCATCCTTCGAAAACTCCTTTCAGATTATTTCAGCGTTTACCCATAAATATACATTATATATTATATATCATACGATATGCAAATTGTTAAAATATTTTTGCTTACATTGTAAATTTTATTCGATTGGCTGTTGCCGCTGATATTTCACGCTCATATTAAAAATAAACATTTTTTAACTCATATAGACAGATATAAAAATTGCTGAGCAAAGCGCAAACAGTGAGAATCCTCCGTCTGATGACAGCATTAAATAAACGGATAAAAGCCAAAGAGCGAAAAGAAATAAAGACGAAATAAAGCCGGAAACCCGCTCGGCTGTATCCTGCGGAAGGCACATCAAAAGCACGCTTTTGAGCGTACCTCCTCCGTCGAGAGTTTTAATCGGCAGAAGATTCATCACAGCAAGCGCAATATTTGACGTTACAAATAAATCCGCAAATTCGCTTCTTGCCAGCGGCATGCAAAAAATTGCGGTCACAAGATTAACCGCAGCTCCGGCGGACGCAGTCACAAATTCTCACGGTAGCTCCGCATGCGTGAAAAGTTTATGTCGGCGCCAAGAGGTAGAAGCGTAATAGACGAAATACCGATCCTCATCAGTTTTGCCGCGGCAATATGTCCCAATTCATGAACTGCCGCCGCGGCAAGCGTTGCCGCAGTAATCATGTTAGGCGCCGCAACAAACCACGCGGTAAGGAATATCACCGTAATCGTCGGCACTTTAAATTTCATATCATTTAACCATACCTTTCTGCCGAGGAAGAATATTTTTAAAAAGTAACATAATGATAATATATGATATTAAATACGCCCGGTATGAAATCAAACCGGTATGAAATCAAAAAAACTTTTTCCGGCGGCAGTTTGGGTTTACGCCGAAACGCATTAATACCGAATTTCGCCTATTAATAAAAAATCAAACAAGATTTAACAAATCTGTCCGCAGCTGATTTTCCGAATATTTCAGCAAGAAACGATATAACGCGGTCTTCAGCTTATACTAAAAACAAATAAAAAATAAAAGGCGCTATAAAGGCTGCGCTTGTATAATCTTCCGCCATTTGGCGCAAACTAACATAGCAAGGTATTATATGTGCATATTTTTTATAGCTGAAAGCGAGCTGTCTGCGTCTGCAATACATTCTCATGCAAAGGCGGCCAGGTACAGGCGTTCGCCACTATAGCGTCGGGTTTCACTCACTTTTTTTCGGCGGCGCTTCCGGCCATCAATTCGCTATTTTATTTATTCAGCAAACATTAGAATCAGCTTCGCACAAAAAACGGAGTATTTTTATTTTACCGTATAGTATCATAAAATTACAAACAATAAAAAATATATTCGGAATGAATTTGAAAAACAGGAGATTATATATGAAGGCAACAGGAATTGTAAGAAGAATTGACGATCTCGGACGTGGTAATTCCAAAGGAAATACGTCGTACAATGAGAATCCGCGAGGGCGACCCGCTTGAAATATATACAGATCGGGAAGGCGAAGTTATTTTTAAAAAATACTCACCGATAGGCGAACTTAACTCCTTCGCGTCTCAGTATGCCGACACGCTTCACAAGACATGCGATCTGTGCGTTGTAATAACCGACCGTGACGCGGTAATCGCGGTATCCGGCGCTCCGAAAAAGGAATTCGCAGATAAATCATTGTCGGCAGAGCTTGACAGTATTATAAACGCTCGCGGATTTTACGCTTACGACGGAAAAGGAAAGCGCGTCTATGTAACAGACAATCAGGACAGCGGATATTTCGTTTCCGCCGTGATGCCGATAATAACAGGGGCGACATAACAGGCAGCGTCGTGTCTCTCATTCCTGACGGAGAAACAACTTCCAAGGTCGGCAGTGAGCTCGAATCAAAGCTCATACAGACGGCGGCCGGATTTCTCTCAAAACAGCTTGAGTCATAAAAAGGACCGCACGTTAAAACCGCAAAAATATCAGGGTACAGTCGTTTTAGGACCGTACCCTGTTTTTTTATTTTACCGTACCTAACTTTTTCCTCACACGCCTTCACCACACTTTTCTCCTCACTCGTCTTCATGCATCTGTCTTTCACCGCACTCGCCGCAGTATGTGCATCCGCCGCATTTGAATCTGCGGCTGCACCCGGCGCAGCGTCTCTGAACATCGGGGAATATACATCGGCTGGGGATAAGAAAGTCCGAACGCAAAGCCATAATGCCCTGATAGGCCTTGCATACATGGTATACTCTGTCGTCTTTTATAAATATATTGCCGGTTCCGCAGAATGTAAACGGCACTCTGAACATACGGCATTGATCCGAAAGTGATTTTACCCATTCGTAGCGGCATGGACGCGCTCCGTCATAATTTTCACCGTCAGCAAGAACATTTTCAATCTGACCGCTTTCAAGATATAGCGTTAAATCTACGGCAGACAACAGAGGCGCGAGCATTATTCCCTTGTGCTTTGCCGGAAGACTCAGTAAAATCGGCACCCTTTCGTCAGCGCGCCGCTGATTTTCCGCAGTTACATTTATGCAAACATGCTCCCAGCCTCCGCCCCAGTCGGCAGGAAGACACCGTTCAATCCGTTCGGCGCGCTTGGTGAGCAAAAAGTAGCTTATATCATTTCTTTTTCTCATTATGTCCCATACTTCATCTCTCCATCCGTCCGCTTCTTCAAGGAAAAAAATCCGAAGTCAGACATACATGGAGCAAAGCTCCTGGAGGTATTTTCCACTCTCCGCCCCGCGTATGCTTCATTGGAAGATTAAAATTGTTTTTCACGGTAAATTTCACTCCCGTCACGTCCTCTTTCCCGGTCAAGATAATACATATAACAATTTGCGCATCCCTCGCTGTACTTTTTTACAGCCATGCCACGGATTCCAGATGTATTCCAGAGACATAAATTATTCCCTCCTTTTAATTATTGTATTTTTTATAAATTAATTATTGTATTTTTTACAAAGGTCAGTTAAACTCCAATGCTTTTTGGCTTTATTTTCAAAACCGCCGTACTCCGCGGCGAAACAGGACCCACAATCTAAAAGCTTTAGCTTTGAAATTATTTTATCATATATTCCGCCTGTCCGCAATATGATTTTTGATGTATGGCAGACAGAACGGCTTGCGTCTAAACAATCTAAAGTAAATTGTATTTTCACTTTCGGATTTAACAGGCAAAAGAAGAATTGTTTGTTAATTTATCGAAAAAAACAATCATTTTTTACTATCTCTTGCAATTAAACTTACATTGTATTATAATAAATATATATAATCAGATGTTGTTGGCCGTTTATACATTTGGGGACGACGATGACATTGCGGACAGTTGTTCTTAATTTATTAAATTATTATTTATTACATTAAATGATTAAAAAGGAAGACGTCTGTTCCGACAAAAAAAATAACCGTATGAAAGGAATATCAGTTATGATTAATCTTGAAAAAGAAATCAGAGAACAGCCGGAAGTTCTCGCCGGAATTTCAGATAAAAATATGGAGGAAATCCGCAAACTGGTTTTAACCGCCAAGAAAGCGGGTGTAAACAACATCTGTTTTGCCGCCAGAGGAACAAGCGATCACGCTTCTATATACGCGCAGTATCTTTTCGCAATCTATGCCGCGGTTCCGTGCGGACTTGCAACTCCGTCGGCCGTTTCAAAGTACGGACCAAGATTTCATATAAAAATACGCTTGTAATAGGCGTATCCCAGTCAGGACAGGCAGCGGATGTGCTTGCAGTTCTCCACGACGCCAAGTCATGCGGCGCAATTACGGCGTCGGTCACAAACAACGCGGATTCACCGCTTGCAAAGGAAGCTGACCATCATCTTTTCTGCAGCGCAGGTCCCGAAACATCAATCGCCGCCACAAAACATTTACATCCGAAATGTACCTGCTTGCCCTGCTATGCGCAGAGTGGGCGAAAGCGAAGAACTCCGTTCTCTCCTTGCAAAAGTTCCGGATGCTGGTTCCGACGTTTTTGAACAACATCCCTTCGCGACTTGAATCTTTTATCGGGGATTATAAGAAACTCGAAGCCGGCGTTGTTCTCGGACGCGAGTACTTTACCCTTATTGCACTGGAAGGCGCGCTTAAAATTCTTGAAACAAACTGCATAAAAATGAGAGGGTACCCGATTTCTGATTTTCATCACGGACCGCTCGCACAGATAGGAAAGGGCGATCTTGTAATTCTTCTCGCCGCAAAGGGACCTGTATTTTCAGATTCTGAGGAAATTCTTTCTGAGCTTGACAAAATCGGAGCCGACACAATGATAATCACAGATTCGGCAGAGTTTGCCGGAGAACGCAGGAATGCCGTAGTCGTTCCCTCATTCGGTACAGAATATCGTATCGCCGTTTGTTATGGCTGTTGTTTTACAGCTTATTGCGCTCAAGCTCACGGAAGTCCGCGGAATCGATCCCGACGCGTCAAAGGTTCTTAATAAGGTTACCGTTACTGTGTGACAATAAACAAGCTTTTATTCGGCAGGATATTTATCAGAATATATATTAAATCATAGCAATTGCGCGGAAACAAAAAGGAAGGCAAAAAGATGAACAACGAATTATACGGAGATCTTAGTATTATCAGCACAAAAGGCAGCGAAGACTTTGCGCTTCAGGTGGATAACTGGATAAGGCAATGGAGGTATGAAGAGGCTGTCAGTAAAACACAGGAGCTTGGCGGAGGAGATACAACCTCTTTGATACCGACATCAGTGTTGACAGCTTCTTTGATAATGCGGAAACGATCCGTTTTGCAGACGGAGAGGGAAAGTGTATTCTTCATGAATCTCTCCGCGGGCATGACGTATATATTCTGTGTGATTTATTCAACTACGGAGCCACATATAAAATGTACGGCGTCGATCACAGAATGAGTCCGGATGATCACTATCAGGATTTAAAGCGTATTATCGGAGCAATCGGAGGAAAAAGCAAGAAGAATTTCGATTATTATGCCCATGCTGTACGAAGGAAGACAGGACAAGCGTTCTCAGAGAGAGTCTCTCGACTGCGCAATATCGCTGCAGGAGCTTGTCAATATGGGGTAACCAATATTATTACGTTCGACGCGCACAATGCAAGCGTAATGAACGCCATCCCTTATCACGGCTTCGAAAATGTTCATCCGACGTATCAGATGCTCAAGGCTCTCGTAGCAAAGGTTCCTGACATTTCTATAGCCGCAGAGGATCTTTGCAATATTTTCTCCGGACGAGGGCGGCATGTCTCGATGCGTTTACTATTCGTCAGTACTCGGATTGGATTTAAGCATGTTTTATAAACGCCGCGATTACACACAGGTTGTAAACGGAAAAAACTCCGATTGTAGCGCATGAATATATCGGAGGAGATATAGCCGGTAAGGATGTAATTGTCGTAGATGATATTATTGCCTCCGGAGAATCCATGATGGATGTCGCTCATAAGCTCCGCGAAATGAATGCACGCCGTATTTTTATGTTCGCTTCTTTCGGTCTTTTCTGCGAGGGGCTTGAAAAATCGACGCCGCATACGAGCGCGGTGATTTTACATATCTTTTACTACAAATCTTATATACCGTTCTGATGAGCTGAAAAAACGCAAATGGTATGTCGAGGTAAAACCTCTGCAAGTATGTTGCCCTGCTTATCAATACCCTGAATCACGACAAATCCATCAGCGGACTTCTCAGCAACGCCGAAAAATTACAAATCTTCAAAAGCGCATCAGAAAAAGCACAGCGGCGATTGATTGTGTAAATTGTGTAAATAGAAAATAATTACGCAGATTGACTTTCAGACCGCCGGAAAAAGTAAGTGTAAAACGCAATCTATAGAGTCGAACGTCCTTACGTCAGAACAGTTTTACACGCGAATGCCTTTATAATCAAATGTCTTTACAAGAAAGAGCTTTTACACCCCGCCTTTACAAGCGAGCTTCTTTGCAGCCGAATATTTTACGGCCGAATGTTTTTACAACCGAACGTTTTACAACCGAACGTTTTTACAGCCGAACGTCTTTACATCCGAACGTCTTATAGAAGGCGGCGTCTCACTCCATTAATTTAAACCATATTTACATAAGGAGATTAAATATTATGAAAAAATTTTGCGCGCCGGTCTTATCGGAATAGGTGCGATGGGGCGCGGACATCTCAGCAACTTTGTACGCTTTAATGAAGAGGGCGACCTGATAAAGCTTGTCGCCGTATGCGATATTGACGAATCCCCGTTTCGGAAAAAAGACGGAACGCTGAACATATCCGGAATTGACGGAGGAGGATTCGATTTCAGCCGGTTCAGCTGCTATACCGACGTTGACGAGATGCTTGAGAAAGAGGAGCTCGACTTTGTTTCGATTATAATCCCGACATATCTGCATCACGATATCGCAATTAAGTGTCTCGACGCCGGTCTTCACGTATTCTGCGAAAAGCCGATGGCTTTGACGAGCTCAGACTGCGCCGAAATGATAGAAGCGGCAAAGAGGAACGGACGCAGACTTATGATCGGTCAGTGCCTGCGCTTCTGGGGAGAATATAATGTTGTAAAGGAATATGTTGAGAGCGGACGTTTCGGAAGATGCACCGGAGGATATTTCTTCCGCGGCGGAGAGCCTCCCAAGGGTTCATACAACGACTGGTATATGAAGCGCGAGCTTTGCGGAGGAGCTATCCGGGATCAGCATGTACACGATGTAGACATCATTCAGTATATATTCGGAATGCCGAAGGCTGTTCATACAGTTGCGCAGAATATTATTGAAGGCAGCGGATATGATAATGTAAGTACAAACTATGTTTACGACGATCTTAAAACAATAAACGCACAGAACGACTGGACAATTCAGGGCGTTGGATTTGATATGTTTTCCGTGTGAATTTTGAAGGCGGTACAATCTATATGGACCGCGAAGGTTTCCGTGTCTGCCCCAAGGGCGGAGAGCCGTTTACACCGGATTACGACAAGGACAGCGCTTATTATAAGGAAATAAAATACTTTGCCGAATGCATTACAGAGGACAAACCGAATCTTATCAATCCGCCGGAGGATTCAATGAATACAATCCGTCTCGTAGAATGTGAAATAAAAAGCGCAGATATGGGCGGCGCGGTTGTAAACGTTTGACAGGTTTGTTTTAATGCATCAGGCATAAAAGTGTCAGCTATGAAAGGATAACTTTATAGATGCCTGATTTTGACAGGGGGCTATGACGCCCCTTGAATATGATAAGATATGCGATAGACTCATGCCGACTGCGCTCATACTGAAGGAGCAAGAGGTCTGGCTTTGAGACTGCATCCGTCGGACGATCCCGACTTTGTCAGAAGAGCGCAGCGCGAAACGTCTGACGCAAAAACTAATCGGTCTTAAAAGGCACTCCGGCTTTTTCTGATATTAAAGATATATCTACCTCTCTCGAACGCGCCGACCGCGGGTGCCTCTCTTTCCATGAGGGAGCTTTTGGATATTGCGGCAGTATGGCATGCGGCGAGAACGCTTCTAAATTATTACAACACAGACCGATGCTCCGATACAATGACAATCGACGTGTATTTTGAGCGGCTTACTGAAAACCGGAAAGCTGAAATGCGTATAACCCGTTCAATCGTCTCCGAGGATATGATGGCGGATGAAGCGAGCCCCGCGCTTGCCGATATAAGACGGAAAAAGAAGAACGGCTTCAAACAAAATAAAAAGATACTCTGCAGAAATATACAAGCGGTTCATATAGTAAATATCTTCAGGGAAAATATTGTAACTACACGCGGCGGACGTTTTGTCGTTCCGGTAAAGCTTGAAAACAAAATGAAATCAAAGGACTTGTACATGACACCTCGGCTTCCGGGCCACTGTATTTATAGAGCCCATGTCGGTTGTCGAGGCAAATAACGAGCTGCGCGAACTTGAAATCAAGGAAAGCCGGGAAATCGACCGGATTCTTGCGGAGCTTTCGGCGCTTTGTTTCGGAGCATTCAGGCGAGCTTAGCCTTAATTATTATAACATAACCGAAATCGCTTTCATATATGCAAAAGCCGAATATTCATACAGAATTGACAGGGTGGAACCGATTATCTCGGATTCTCCCAAGATAGATTTACGCAGTGCAAGGCATCCGCTGATTGACAAAAAAAATGTTGTTCCCATTGACGTAAGTCTCGGCTATGATTTCGACAGTCTTGTAATTACCGGGCCAAATACCGGAGGAAAGACCGTAACGCTGAAAAACTCTCGGTCTGTTCGTCCTTATGGCGCAGTCCGGTCTTCATATACCCGCAAAAGCTCTGTCTGAAATCGGGTATTCAGCCGTGTGCTTGCAAACATAGGAGACGAGCAAAGTATAGAACAGTCTCTCTCCACCTTCTCGGCGCATATGGTCTGCATAGTTGAAATGCTGAAAAAGACCGATTCTAAAAGTCTTGTTCTTTTCGACGGGCTTGGCGCCGGTACAGATCCGGTTGAAGGGGCAGCTCTTGCGGTATCAATTCTGGAAAGTGTGCGCGGACGCGGAGCTTTATGCGCTTCAACGACGCATTATGCCGAGCTGAAGGAGTATGCTCTTGATACCGAAGGAGTATGCAATGCCTGCTGCGAATTTGACGTTGAAACTCTGCGGCCCACCTACAGACTCATAATAGGAACTCCCGGCAGATCAAACGCATTTTACTGCAATTTCGCGCAAGCTCGGACTTGACGAGTCCATTGTAAAACGGGCTGAGAGTTATGTCAGCGGAGAAACCGCCGCTTTGAGGAAGTAATCGACCGTCTCGAAGAAAATCGCGCCGCGCTTGAAAAAGGAGCGCGAAGAGGCGGGAAAGGCTCCGCGCCGAATATGAGGCATACAAGCGGGATCAGGAAAAAGCTCTTCGGACACATGCGGAAAATACGGAACGCGAAATCGAGCGCCGGCGTGCAGACGCGATGCGGATTATAGAAAGCGCAAAGAGCAACAAGCAGTATGTACTTGAACAGCGAGGAGGTCAAGCGCAAACGGAATTCGTCGGATTTGTCGGATTCTCTCAGCGCCGCAAGACAGAATATACGCCGCAGCCTCCGCGACGCAGATAACAAAATCAATCCTGTCATGAACATACAGTCTGATGAGGGAGTATAAGCTTCCGCGTCCGCTGAAAGCCGGGGATGATGTTCAGATCACATCGCTCGGCAAGGCCGGAACTGTACTGGAGGTTTCAGATAAAAATGACAGCGTAACCGTTCAGGCGGGAATAATCAAAACACGGGTACCGATAAACGAGCTGAGGCTTATAGAAGGCGATTCCGCTTTCTTTATGGATACGACAAAAGAAAAAGTCTATAAGAAGCGAGGGAAAGACTATTTCCGCAAAAAGCTTCAGTCCCGAAATCGATCTTCGCGGAGAGAAACGGTGAGGACGGCTGGTTTATTCTGGACAGATATCTCGATGACGCCAAAATGGCCGGAGTAAAATCGGTTACTGTTGTACACGGCAAAAGGGAACAGGCGCGCTGAAAAAAAGGCGCTGTGGCAATTTATGAAGAATGACAAGCGTATAAGATCGTTTCGTCTCGGTATGTACGGAGAGGGGGACGGCGGAGTTACGGTTGTAGAGCTGAAATAAAAATTCAGCGGCGCATGTGCGTCGATTGAAAAGGAGAAAAAGGAGAATAGTAAATATGGCAGAACTTAAAATGCTCGCGATTGACCTGGGAGCATCCAGCGGAAAAGGAATTGTCGGAAAGTTCGACGGAAACCGCCTTTCTCGAAGAAAATCACAGATTTCCCAATGAGCCGGTAATTACTGCAGGAAGCTTTAACTGGGATATTTTGCGTATTTATCATGAAATCAAAGATTCAATAAGAAAATGCGCTCTCAGCGACGACCGCAATATTGCTTCGATTGCAATTGATACATGGGGCGTTGACTACGGCTTTCTTGATAAAAACGGCAAGCTTATCGGCAATCCGTATCACTACCGTGACGACCGTACCGCAGGAGTTCCTGAGCTTGCATTTAATACCGTAAGTCAGGATGATCTTTATGGTGTTACCGGTACTCAGACAATGAACTTTAACACCATTTTTTCAGCTTATCGCAGAAAAAGCGTGACAATCCGGAAATTTTCGATATAGCCAAAAGACTGCTTTTGTTCCCGATCTTCTCAATTACTTTTTGACCGGCGTTCAGGAAAACGAGTATACCATCGCGTCTACCGGCTCGCTTCTTGACTCCAGAGCCCGCAGTTGGTCATTTGACATTATCGATAAGTTCGGAATTCCGAGAGAGATATTCGGAAAAATAGCTCAGCCCGGAACAATAGTAGGTCCGCTTCTCCCTCAAGTAATCGAAGAGGTCGGCGCCATCAACGCAAAAAAGTTATACATGCGGCTTCTCATGATACTGCAAGCAGTCGTGGCGGTCCCTGCCAAAGGCGACGATTTTGTATACATTTCAAGCGGAACGTGGTCGCTTATGGGCAGCGAGCAAGGGAACCCTGCCTTGACGGGGGATGCGAAAAATACGACTTTACCAACGAAGGCGGTATGAACCGCACCCATACGTTTTCTCAAAATATTATGGGACTTTGTGATTGAACAGGAATCGCGCCGCCAGTGGGCACGCGAAGGAAAGAAGTTTTCGACTGGCTGTCGGACGCGGCAATGGCCTCAAGACCTCTCCAATGCCTGATTAATCCGAACGATTATACCTTCAACGCGCCCGGAAATATGCCTGAGCGAATTGCAGAATACTGCCGCAGGACAGGACAGCATGTTCCGGAAAGCTACGGGGAAATTGTGCGCTGTATTTTTGACAGTCTTGCACTCTGTTACCGTTGGACCGTTGACAAAATCAACAGTATTAAGGGCTCTAAGACTCCGTTTATCAATATAGTCGGCGGAGGCTGCAAGGAAGCGCCGCTCTGCCAGCTGACCGCAGACGCATGCGGAATTCCGGTATACGCCGGTCCGGTTGAAGCAAACCGCAATCGGCAATATCTGTGTTCAAGCTATGGCGCTCGGTGAAATTAAGGATATGGCCGAAGCCCGTCATATTGTGCGCAATTCCTTTGAGATCAAATGCTATGAGCCCAACAGAGAAAAACGCCGCTATGTGGGACGAGGGCTACGAAAAGTTCTGTGCTCTGCTGAAAGACTGAATACATAAATTGTCTGTTTTTTTCATATACTATTTTTTAGCCGCTTCAAGCGGCATGGAGGATTAATATGTCTGTTTCCGAAGCTTATAAAATGCCAAAGAGATTTATGCAGAGCTTGGCGTCAATACCGATTCTGCAATTTCAAGAATAGAAAAAATCCCTGTCTCGATGCACTGTTGGCAGGGCGACGATGTACGCGGATTTGAAAATCCCGACGGGGATCTTACCGGCGGTATACAGACTACTGGAAATTATCCGGGAAGAGCCGCTACAATTGAACAGCTCCGAAGCGATTTCGAAAAGCCGCTTCACTTATTCCCGGCAAAAGAACATCAGCCTTCACGCAATTTATCTCGATAACTGCGGTCAGAAGGTTGAAAGAAATGAGATAGAACCCAAGCATTTCGCATCATGGGTTGACTGGGCAAAAAAGGCGGCTTCGGTATCGATTTTAACCCGACATACTTTTTCTCATAAGCTCAGCTCCGACGGCTTCACCTTTGTCAAATCCGGATAAGCATATCAGAGACTTCTGGATTGAGCACGGTATTGCCTGCCGTCGCATTTCGGAGTATATCGGACGGGAACTCGGAACCACAGTAATCGAGAATCATTGGGTGCCGGACGGTTTTAAGGATATTCCGGTTGACCGCTTTGCATACCGTGAGCGGCTGAAAGAATCATATGATAAAATCTTTTCGGTAAAGCTTGACAAAAAATATCTTATAGATTCTGTTGAGGGAAAGGTTTTTCGGTCTCGGTGCTGAGAGCTGCACAATAGGTTCTCACGAATTCTATCTTGCGTATGCCCAGAAAAACGGTATCAGCCTCACTCTTGATACAGGACATTACCACCCGACTGAGGTGGTGTCCGATAAAATCTCATCAGCGCTTCTTTTCCTCGACGATGATGCTCCACGTCTCCCGCCCTGTCAGATGGGACAGCGATCACGTAGTTATATTTGACGATGAACTAAAATACATTGCTCAGGAAATTCTCTGGGGCGGATTTGAAAACAGAGTTCATATAGGACTTGATTTCTTTTGACGCATCTATTAACCGCATCGCCGCATGGGTAATCGGAACACGCAATATGCAGAAGGCTTTATTGTTTGCAGCGGTCGCACCGATTGACAAGCTTCGTTCTTTTGAAAACAGCGGCGACTATACGTCCCGTCTGGCAATGCTTGAGGAAATCAAAACGCTTCCCTTCTCAGCGGTATGGGATTACTACTGTGAAAGGCGGGAGTTCCGGTACGGGATAAATGGATAAATGACGTAAAGTCTTATGAAAAAGACGTACTTTCCGGGAGATAACAGGAATTATCAGAAATTCCGGCTGACTCATGCAGCTTTTGTAAAATATGCTGTATTCCGGCTCAAATAATTTACAAAACCGAATGGAAATCGATGCAGTACTATATTGCTCCTGATTATACCGCTTATACCGTCGTATAAAATTAATATCCCCGCCTCTAAAGGCGGGGGATAATTCATCATAAAAAGCCGATAACCTGATTTAACTGCCATTAGTCGTTTTTCAGACTGCAGCATAATTTTTGTTTGTTATGTAATAGACGGACAAAGGAAGTAACGGTTGACACTGATTTGTAACTATGATAAAATAATCTCAAAGCGAAAGCTTTTTCGATCATCAAGTTTTGTTTCACCGCAGGAAACGGCAGATATGCAGAGCAAAAATACAAAACTATGCGGATCCGAATAATTTTTTGATAATATAAACATATGTTATGTAATAATATATATTCAGCGCGGTATATTTTTCGAAAAACTGTGCCGATTATTTTATCGGCAACAGAAAAAGTTTATGCTCCTTGACGGACTAAATATTCAAAATTATTCATAATAAAGAAGGGTGAGTATACATATATGAAAATGGTTACACTCGGCAGTACGGGTACAGTTCCTCAAAACGCTTTCGGCGCTTCCCGATACAGCGTGATGATTTTGATACAGCGTCAAAATACTCCGCAGAGCCTATGAAGGCGGCATGACGTTTTTTGACACAGCAAGAGCATATTCAGACAGTGAAGAAAAAATAGGCATCGCTCTTTCTGATGTGCGTAATAAAATATATATAGCAACTAAAACCGCTGCAAAAACGCCCGATGAAATGAAAAGCCAGCTCGAAACATCTCTGAAAATGCTGAAAACCGATTACATAGACATATATCAGTTTCACCAGTCAACATGCTGCTATCGGCCCGGAGACGGAAGCGGTATGTACGAACAAATGGAGGATTTCAAGCGGCAGAAGCTCATCAGGCATATAGGAATTACATCTCATCAGATTGACATCGCTGATGAGTGCGTCGAATCCGATCTTTACGAAACTATGCAGTTTCCCTTCAGTTACCTTTCGGGAGACCGGAAATTGCGCTTGTTGAAAACTGCCGGTCGCATAATATGGGCTTTATAGCAATGAAAGCTCTTTCCGGCGGACTGATTACAAATTCACGGGCCGCTTTCGCGTTCATGTCAGGCTTTGACAATGCAGTTCCAATTTGGGGAGTTCAGCATGAACATGAGCTTGAAGAATGGCTCTCATATTTTAATGAAGCGCCTGAACTCAATGATGAACTGCGATCTGTGATTGAAAAAAGACAGAAAAAGAGCTTTCGCAGGATTTCTGCCGCGGCTGCGGATATTGTATGCCATGTCCGCAGGGCATTATGATCAACCAGTGCGCGCGCATGTCTCTTATGCTTCGCCGCGCACCGTCGCGTAACTGGCTGTCCGAATATTGGCAAGCGGAAATGAGTAAAACGGAAAGCTGCATCGATTGCGGTGCCTGCAAGAAGAAATGTCCATATGGACTTGATACCCCGAATTTGCTGAAAAGAACTATGAAGACTATAAAAATGTTCTTGCAGGAGAGGTAAGAGTCGATTGAACTGATTACTGTAACTGTACATATAACTAATGTAACTGTAAATGAAACTTTATATGAAACTATAACTGAAACTATAACTGTAAATGTAAATTAAGATGTCTCCCCGCCTTCAAAAGCGGGAGACATTTTAATTTTTATAAGTTTTATAATTTTAATGATTTTTCATTATGTTAATTATGTTAATTAGGTTCATTTGTTCATCATGTCATATTGTTCTTCGTCTGCGTAAGGTTTTCAAAATTTAAAATTTCGGCTCTTAGCTGTTCTGCTTCTGAGCGGAGGTGCGTAATAAGCAATACAGTATCCGAATTTTCCTGACAAGCGAAATAATTTTTTTTTCCTTAAGCATTTCATCAAGCCCGCGAAAAGGTTCGTCAAGTATCAAAAGAGCCTTTCTGAAATCAGCGCGCGCAATTGAAACTCTCTGGCACATTCCGCCGGACAGCTTTGCCGGAGGAAAATCGTGTGAATAATCAGGAAGACCGAACGCACTTAGCAATTTCTTTGCCAGTTCAATTAAATCTTTATTGTCAGACAGCTTATAGCGCGGTGAAACACAAGCTACATTTTCAGCGGCACTGAGCCACGGCAAAAGTCTCGGCTCCTGAAACACAACGGCACAATCGGCCGGTACTGCTCCTGATATTTCTCCTTTGTCCGCCTTTTCCAGACCGCAAATAATCCGGGTAAGAGTAGTTTTTCCGCATCCTGACGGTCCCGTAACAGCAGTCACATTATGCGCCGGAATATCAAATGTCAATTCGGAAAAAACATCTATTTTCCCGAATTTTTAGTTAAATTTCTTATGCGTATATCCGATTCCAGTTTTTGAGGAGATACGATTCTGCGGTCGGAATTTTTCGTCATCAGAGTATTCAGATTTGTCACTTATACCAAGCGCGGATTCTTTATAGACATAATCAGACGATAATTTGATTTTGTCTGACACAGCATCGAAAAAAACTGCGCAGAAGTTTTCAATCAAAAATACTGAGCAGAATAACCGTGGCAGTCCAGGCAAATAAATCAGGGTTTCAAGATAAAGCTTGGATTCATAAACATATCTGCCGATAGAATTTTTCGGCATGCAGAGAACCTCGGCGGCAACACCGGATTTCCACGCAAGTCCGAGCGATGTGGCAAGACCGGCAGCAATTTCAGGAGCTGAAGACGGAATATAAAGAAGAATTAATCTTTTAAAAAAGAAAAGCCGTAGGACAAACACAATTCCTGAAGCTTTAAATCGACAGATTTTATTCCCGCGTCAATATGCGCCGTCATTACCGGAAGAACAATCAGAGCGGAAATAAACGACGGTACCCTTTCTCTGCCTATCCAAACGAGCGCAAGAATAATAAACGATGCGACAGGCGTCGCCGTCACCACCTTTAAAAGAGGAGACAGCAACGCGCGCGCCAATCTGTTTTTTATGCATCAGTATAGCCGCAATAAAGCTTGCAGCCACCGCGCATATATATCCGGACATAATTCTTCCTATCGAAGACAGCGTTGATCTTATAAAGTCTGTGTTTAACGAGCTTTGCAAAACAAGTCAGAACCGACAGAGGTGACGGTAAGAAAACCTCTGCATTTACAATAAGACTTGCAATCTGCCAAATGATAATCAAAACGCAAAAATTCCTAATTTAAACAGAGCGTTAAGCACATGGTTTTTATCTGTTTTTTTTATTTATAGCAGCTTTTATTCGCATATGCTCTCTCCTGTTTTAATTAATACGCTTAATTATTCCCGCTCCGTAATAGAAGTCGTCTTCCGGAAGTGCTCCGCCTATAGATGAGGGATTTGCATCATAAAGAACCTGAAGAAATCCGGAAAGCTGCTTTTCATTTCGGATCCGTCAAGATATATAATGTTGCAGTTCGGCAGAGCTTTTTGCAACTTCGGCAGAGGCTATAATTCCATTAGATGCAATAAGCTCCGCTGCCTCTTCCTGATTATTTACAGCATACTGGACAGAAGCTTCATATTCTTTAAGAAAAGCTTCGACGACATCCGGATAGCTTTCGGCAAATTCACTTCTTACCGCAATACACCCTTGAAGCAGGCTGCTTTCATCTCCGGCAACATTTTCCACTCTTCGGTGAGATTGAGTGCAATTCTCAGGTTGTCACTGCCCTTTGCGAGTGCGGAGGTTACCTGCGGCTCCGGAAGCATACCAATTGCGACAGATTCGGAAGCAAGACTTGCAGCAAGCTCGCTGTGTTCGGCAAGATACTCAATTTCCACATCTGAGGCAGGATCTATTCCGTTCTTGCTGAGAACGTAATTCAATATATATTCAGGCGTAGAAGCCTGACCTGTCGCATAAATTTTCTTTCCTCGGAGATCCTCGACAAAATTGTGTATTTCCGTTTTCAAAGAATATAGAGAACTCCTCCCGTGTTGACCGCAGCCACTTTTACACCTCCGGCGGTTTTCTGGTACAGAGTTGCGGCAAGATTAGTCGGTACCGCTGCAATATCGTATGTGCCCTGAATAAGTGAAGGACCTACCTGATCCGGAGCTGTTGCGACAGTATAATTATATTTATTATTGGATTTACCTTCTGCGTTATCAGACATTAGCTTTGCGGCGCCCATTCCGGTAGGCCCGGAAAGAACGGCGATATTTATTTCCCGATCAAGACTGTTTTCCGGTTCCTGAGAATCGGTCTCGCTTTTGTAATCTCCGCGGTCGTATCCGCCGCTCCGGTATCATTTTCCCCGCTTGTTCTGTCTCCGCAGGCTGTAAAAGCCGCAAATTACAGAGGCAAGAAGAAGCATAGAAGTTATTTTTTTCAGCGTTCCTTTTAATTCCATAGTATATTTCCTTTCAGATTATAATTTAATTTATTTTTACGGAGCAATTAAGCTTCGGAAAAAACTTATACATGCGGCTATTCATTCGACCGTTTATTAAAATGTTTATTCGAGCGTTCATTCAGCTGTTCATTTGAGTTAACAGCTAATTATATTAAATTAACCTATTCATTTAATTCGGCTTGTTTATTTAAAGTTTAATCGTATGCCATTTTCAAATAGTATATACGCTCCATAACAGTTAATTTCTCGGTCTATTACCAGGCATCAGAGCTCAGCGATTCCCGCATTATCGCATATTATAATTTTCCCGTCTTCATTCCGTTTTATAAATTCTGAGCTTTCAAGAGTCTGCAGAGCTCGGTATACAGACACTCTGCCGAGATTCAATGATTTGGCGAGCTGCGCTATAGACGGAATTATTAAACAACCTTCCGAGTCGCGCGGCATTTCGAGAAGTATACAGGAAAGCCTTTGTTCCGCCGTGCCGGCCGTAACAACGGAAATTCTTTTTTGTTGAGGTAGCGTATTCTTCGGACAAAAATTTAATATAATTTTCAGCAATCTTAGAGCTGCCGGTAATCATCCGCTCAACCTTATCAGCATCGAGCAATAAAACAGATGTTTTTCCCTTAGCTCTGATGTAAGAGACATAATCCGTGTCTTCAGAGCAGAAAAGCGCGGCCGCGCCAAATACATCGCCCTTTGCAAGCATCCGCAAAATAGTGCTGTTTTCCTCAAATTCTGCGGTAACAATTGCTTTTCCGGAAACTATAATCTGCAGTCCCCTGATATATTCATTTGGAGAAGATATCAGCTCACCGGATTTAAACATCCTAAGACACGGGCTGCACTCGTATATATTTTTTAATCTTTCGTTCCCCGGTATTCCGTCAAACAGAAATATTTTAGCCGCTATTGACAAATATTCATCTGTAATCTTATTTTGCATATAGTTTTCTCATTCTGACGATTTCTGAAGCTTACCATAATTAAACTCAATAAATAACTGCAATCCTCTTGCAAAAAAACAAAGTATAAATTTTTACAAGCCACAAAAAGTGTATCATATGATACACTTTTGTCAATGGGTATAAAAAATATTTCTCAAATTTTTATCTCAGAGCTCCATTGGTATTTTATAATTTCGATTTTGCTTATAATTAAATAATAAAAACATCAACTATAAAAAGTACTTGAAATTTTATAAAATTGTGGTATACTAATATATAGTATTATATTTTTAAATGCAGGGATGCGGCTCGGTTTACCGCGTTTTTGCCGTGCAGAGAGTGACGGTCATTGGCTGGAAGCCGTCTGCGGCATGCGGTATTTCATTTCTCCGCGAGCATGTCCGGTGAATAATTTTCAGTAGCCGAATACGGGCGGTTTCCGTTATAAAACCATTGAGCGTTTGTCTGTGTAATCACACGGCAAAAATTAAGGTGGTAACGCGAAGGTAACTCCTCCGTCCTTTTTTAAGGGCGGATTTTTATTTACAGACATTCGACGGTGCAACAAAATAAAGTTAATTTTAAATCAGAGTTTACGCATGTAAACCCTTATCAGGAAAGGAAGGATTTTAATGAAAGAGAAGTTGAAACAGATACGCACAGCCGCCTTAGAGCAGCTGGACGCTGTAGACAGTACAGAAAAGCTTGAACAGCTTCGTGTAAAATTTCTCGGAAAAAAAGGAGAGCTGACCGCCGTAATTGCGGCATGGGCGCGCTGTCTTCTGAGGAAAGGCCAGCGATAGGTCAGATTGCAAACGAGATCCGCGAATCTGTCGAAAAGATGATAGCGGAAAAAGGAGAAGCTCTCGGCCGAGCTTTTGCAGCGCAGGCTGGAAAGTGAAAAATTGACGTTACAATGCCGGCAAAACGGTTTAATCTCGGACACCGGCACCCTCTTGCTCAGGTAGAGGATGAAATGTGCGGTATTTTCCGTTCTATGGGATTTGATATTGAAGAGGGACCGGAAGTAGAAACCGATTATTACAATTTTCAGGCGCTTAACACGCCCGAAAATCATCCCGCCCGTGATTCGCAGGACACCTTCTATATAACAGACAATATTCTTCTGCGTTCGCAGACGTCTTCAGTTCAGGTTCATGCGATGGAGCGTGCGGGCAAGCCTCGATCCGCGTCGTATCTCCCGGCAGAGTTTACCGTTCCGACGCGGTTGACGCAACGCATTCTCCGATGTTTCACCAGCTTGAAGGACTTGTAGTAGACAAAGATATATAACAATGGGCGATCTTAAAGGAACTCTTGAAACCTTTGCACGGAGAATGTTCGGCAATGATACAAAAATAAGATTCCGTCCGCATCATTTTCCGTTTACCGAACCGTCCGCCGAAATTGATATTTCCTGTTTTATGTGCGGCGGCAAGGGCTGCAAAGTCTGTAAGGGAGAGGGTTGGATTGAGATACTCGGTGCAGGAATGGTTCACCCTAATGTTCTGCGCTGTTCGGGAATAGATCCGGACGTATATTCAGGTTTTGCGTTCGGAATGGGCATCGAGAGAATTGCAATGAAGAAATATTCAATAGACGATATGCGCCTGCTCTATGAAAACGATCTGCGCTTTTTTTTGCGTCAATTTTGATAAGAAGGAGGAAACTTAATAATGAATTTGCCGATTTCCTGGCTCAATGAATTCGTCGATATTAAAGATGTAGATATTAAAGACTATTGTGACCGTATGACCGATACAGGATCGAAGGTTGAGGGATGGAATGCTCTCAGGCGACATTGAAAATGTATGTGTCGGAAAAATTATTTCAGTTGAACAGCATCCCGACGCAGACCGGCTTGTAATCCTGTTCCGTCGATGTCGGTGAGGAAAACTCCGAGGCAGATAGTCACTGCGGCTACAAATGTATACGCCGGAGCATATGTTCCGGTTGCAAAAGCGCCTGCCAAGGTTTCCGGAGGCGTTTCTATAAAATCCGGAAAGCTGCGCGGCGCCGTTTCTGACGGAATGTTTTGTTCTGTCGCAGAGCTCGGCCTGACGATGCATGATATGTCGTATGCAATCGAAGACGGTATTCTTATACTGAATGACGATCCGACTCTCGAGAGTATAAGCCCGGCGATGATATAAAAGAAATATTGAAGCTTACCGATAATGTTGTGGAATTCGAAATTACACCTAACAGGCCGGACTGTCTCTCTGTCATCGGAATGGCGCGTGAAACCGCCGCCTCATTTGAAAGAACGGCAAAATATCACACGCCTGTTCTCAGTGCGGAAGACAAAAGCGACAATGTCCGTAATTATCTGTCTGTAACCGTTAAAAAACAGTTCTCTCTGTCCGCGTTATACGGCCAGAGTTTTAAAGAATGTAAAAATCGCTCCGTCTCCGCTTTGGATGCGTACGAGACTTCGCACGGCAGGAGTACGCCCGATAAACAATATTGTCGATATTACAAACTATGTAATGCTCGAATACGGTCAGCCGATGCATGCGTTTGACTATGCGTGCCTTGACGGAAACTCAATCGTTGTCCGCGAAGCGGTCGGGGGAGAAAAAATTCCGTTCTCTTGACGATATAGACCATGCGCTGAGCGCGGGCATGCTCGTAATAGCTGATGAAAAGAAACCTGTCGCCCTTGCGGGAGTTATGGGCGGCGCAACAGCGAAATCAAGGACACTACATCGGTTGTAGTATTTGAATCGGCAAACTTTATGGGAAGCTCAGTCCGTATAACCTCGCGCGCACTCGGCATGAGAACCGAAAGCTCGGACGCTTTGAGAAAGGACTTGACAGTGAAATGACGTTAAGCGCCATAGAAAGAGCATGCGAGCTGGCAGAGCTTCTCGGAGCGGGTGAAGTTGTCGATGGTATAATTGACGTACGCGACGGTGAAAAAACCGGAGGCGTCCGTAAAGTTTGAGCCGGAAAAGAATCAATCGTTTTCTCCGGAACAGATATCCGGAGGACAGAATGGTATCCATTCTTGGCAGCCTGCTCTTCAGGGTTGAAGATAAAACCGTATATGTTCGTCATGGCGGGACGATGTCAGATGTATGAATGATATCGCCGAAGAAATAATAAGAATTTGGGGATATAATGAAATAAAATCTACAAGCTTCGTTCCGAGTCAAAACGGGTGAATATACGCCGAGAAAAGCGTATTCCTTGCGCCTGAACAATCTTCTGTTCGCTCGGATGCTGGGAAACCTGCAGCTTTTCGTTCATAAGTCCCAAATACTATGATAAAATCCGTTATGTCCGATGATGATCCGAGAAGAAATTCTGTCGTAATCCGCAACCCACTCGGAAGGACACAAAGCGTTATGAGGACGGTCCTTCTGCCGTCTGTCCTTTGAATCGCTCGCGCGAAATAACAACAGCCATGCGGAAGATACGGCGCTCTATGAAACCGCATCCGTATATCTGCCCGGAGAAGACAAAACGCTTCAGCCATCTGAGCCTCTCCAGACAGCGATCGCTTTTACGGCGGTGATTTCTATACGATGAAAGGAATTATAGAAACAATTCTTGAGGACGGAGGAATTATGAATTACCGAACCGCCTCAAAATCAGACGATCCGACATATCATCCCGGACGATGCGCAGAGATAATTCTTTCAGATAAAAAGCTCGGTCGCAGTATTCGGCGAACTTCATCCTCTTACCGCTCAGAATTACGGATTTGACATTCCTGTTTACGCAGCGGTAATCGATACGGAAAAAGCTCGCTTCGATTGTTTGCTTCGACCGCACGTATAAGCAGATACCGCGCTATCCGGCAATTTCACGTGATTTTGCATTTCTGTGCAACGCAGATACGGAAGCCGGCTCTATTGAAGAGGTTATCAGCCGCGCAGGAGGAAAGCTGTAGAGAAAATCGACTTATTCGACGTATTCCGCGGAGAAAAGCTCGGTACGGGCAAGAAGAGTCTCGCCTTTAATGTTTCACTTCGCCCGCTGATCATACTTTGACGGATGATGAAGCCGATAAAACCGCAGAAAAAATTCTGCATGCAGTGGAAAAAGAGCTTGGCTTCAAGCTAAGAGAAATATGAGAAATATAATTGTTTACAAATTGATTTACCGCAAATTGACAAAGCCGGTTTTGCCTGAATTGCTCAGATAAACAAAAGCCTGCCATCTTTTCGCTGAGTAGTATTAGGCAGTATCTTAAGAAGTACTCAGAAATCGGCATTGCGGGGTAAAATGAGAGTACAAATCAAAAGATTCGTACTTTTTTCTGCATATGCCGTTAAAGCTGCAATCGGCACATGCACACGGCAAGGCATTATGAACTTCCCAATCTGAAAAATAAAAACCCGAAAAAACAGAGTAAAAATAGAACGAACCGGAGAGAGCAAAGCTGCTTTCTCCGGTCTTTTTGTATTAGCTTATGAGCAAAACTATTTGTATCCCCAATACGGCTACAAACAGTGAAACTCTTTAGACGCTCACCTAAGACCTATCTTTAAAATGCTGTTTAGAATAATTATGCTATTAAAAAGTGATATTATCAGTCCAAAGTTCGCATTGAGTCATAACAGTCTGCACTGCATCCTCCATACCTTCAGGCGGATATTTGTGCTTCTTCAAAGTTTTCTTAATCAGCATACGCATTTTTTGCTCTTGCAGACTCACGCTTCTGCCAGTCTATCGTCTTGTTTTTACGGAGGGTGTCTGCCAGTTCTTTGGTAATGGTAATCAGCTCATCATTCTCGTAAAGTCCTTGATAGCCTGAGGCTTTGTCAGTGCGTCATAGAAAGCAAGTTCATCTGCCGTAAGTCCTAACTGTTCGCCCTCTTTTTTGTGCGGCGGCGATTTGCTTTGCGAGTTTCAGCATTTCTTCAATGACTTCTTCATTGGTTAGCATACCGTTTAGATATGCGTTAAGAGAGCGCTGCATAATCTCGCTGAACTTTTCGGATTTAACAACATTGGTTCTGCGGTAAACAGATACCTGCTCCGC
>VOFB01001601.1_pt1 | contig 23853 bp, 47 predicted proteins | sample 5384141 | NCBI WGS metagenome assembly VOFB01 (sample SAMN12384721, study PRJNA508395) | human gut metagenome | isolation source: healthy gut A | host: Homo sapiens | reverse complement strand
AGAACGTGGATATGCGGATGTACCGCGTCATCTATGACTGCATCGACGAGATCGAGGCGGCTATGAAGGGCATGCTGGCTCCAGTTCCGGGAAGTGGTCCTGGGCCACGCCGAAGTCCGCCAGACCTACAAGGTCTCCTCTGTGGGCACCGTGGCCGGCTAGCTACGTCCAGGACGGCAAGATCGTCCGTAAAGCTGTCCGTCCTGGGTGGTCGGGACGGTATCGTGATCCACGAGGGCGCCCTGGCCTCCCTGAAGCGCTTCAAGGACGACGCCAAGGAAGTGGCCGAGAACTATGAGTGCGGCCTCACCGTGGAGAAGTTCAACGACATCAAGGAAGGCGACATCATCCGAAGCTTTCACCATGGAGGAGATTCGCGGTAATGTGCTGGCCTGACGCTGTATACCGCCTCTCCGCCGCCCTTTCGGGTCGCAGAGCGGCCCCCGCACGGCAGTGCGCCCAAGCGTGCCGCGGTTGGCTCTGCCCGCCGAGGATGTCTGATTCAGAGTTCCTGTGAAACCCATTTCATGGTGCGTGCGGTATCATCGAGGTGTTTACCATGAACAGCTTCCCGGTAATGGGCCTGCCTCATCAGATCGCAATCATCAACCATACTTGCAATAGCCGGCAGGGCGGGCGTAAACGCCCGCCCTGCTTTTTCAGAAGGAGCGCCTATGAGCCGCGTGATCCTGCTTTGCGCCGATCATCCCCTTCCGCTGTATGCCGCCCAGACCCGCCGGGTCTATTTCCACCGCGGCGTGCGGTATGAGGAGGAAGGATTTTCTGTTCAGCCCCATGTCTACTACCGCCCTGCGGTGGACAACCTGGAGCTGTCCATGAAAACCCCATCGCCATGAGCTGGACCTGCGTGCTACGGAGCAGGACGCCGCCCTGCTGGGACTATCTGCGGCAGAGCTGCATTCCCGGTGAACAGGTGGAGCTGTGGAACCTGTGGGTGAGCGATATCCGGGTCCGGGCCTTTCGCCCGACGGGCCTGCTGGCAGATTCTGGACGCCGACGCCCTGGTGCAGATGGCGGAGCGGGAGCAGACCTGCATTACCCTGACCATATAAGCGCTCCAACCAAGAGCAATTCCAATGAACTCCCATAAGGAGGTATCTCTATGCCAAGCAATCGAATCGGCCGGATCAACGAGGAGATCCAGCGGGAGCTGGCGGACCAGCTCCGCCACCTGAAGGACCCCGGGTCCCCAGGTGGGCATGGTCTCCATCACCCGGGTGGACACCACCAGCGACCTGCGCTACGCCCGGGTCTATATCAGTGTTCTGGACAAGGACCAGGAGAAAGACGTGCTGAAGGGCCTGGAAATCCGCCGGCGGCTTCCTGCGGCGGGAGCTGGGACGGGCCCTGCAGCTGCGATACACGCCGGAGCTGCAGTTCATCGCCGACGACTCCATCCAGCACGGCGCCCACATCCTGGAGATCCTGCGCCAGGTGGAGCGGCAGGATGAAGCCCGGGACGGCCCGGACGCCGCGAAACGGAGGAATGAGCATGCTGACGGTCCCCCAGACCGCGGCGCTGCTGCAGACCTTTGACAATATTCTGATCCTCACCCATGTCCGCCCGGATGGGGACACGGTGGGCTGTGCCGCAGCCCTGTGCGCAGGACTGCGGTCTCTGGGCAAGACAGCGTTCTGCTGCCCAATCCGGAGCTGACAGACACCACCGCCCCCCTATTTCCGCCCTTGCGAGGCGCCGGAAGGCTTCACACCGGACAAGGTGGTGTCCACGGACATCGCCACGGTGGGCCTGTTCCCGGAGAACGCCAGACCATACGCCGGAACGGGTGGATCTGGCCATTGACCATCACCCCTCCTTTGAGCACTTTGGCCGGACCAACATCGTCCGCCCCGAGGCCGCCGCCTGCGGCGAGCTGATCTACGACATCCTGGCCGCTCTGGGGTCCATCACGCCGGAGATGGCCCTGCCGCCTGTATGTGGCCGTCTCCACGGACACGGGCTGCTTTGCCTACGCCAATACCACCGCCCAGACCCATGCGGTGGCGGCCGCGCTGCTGCGGACCGGCATCGACTATCAGACCGTCAACAAGGTCTTTTTCCGCACCAAGAGCCGCAACCAGATGCAGCTGGGAGGCCGCCATCCTCAACGACTGGACGTTTTACGACCGAGACCGGGTGGCGGTGCTGTCCGTGCCCCTCTCCCTGATGGCGCGGATCGGCGCCTCGGAACGGATGCGGAGGACCTCTCCTCCTGGGTCCCCAGATCGAGGGGGTGGAATGCGCCAGCACCATGCGAGCTGCGGCCTGACGTGTGGAAGATGTCCTGCGGACCGGTCCCCGGATTAATGCCACGGAGGCCTGCCGGCTGCTGGGCGGCGGCCCGCACGCGACGCCGCAGGCTGCGGGGGTGGAGGCCCCTGGGCTGAGGCCAGGAGCGAATCCTGGGACCGGGCGCAGGTGGCGCCGGATCCAGCGCTGAGCGGGCCGCGGTCTGCCGCTGCCCTTGAGGAGGTTTTTATGCCCAGTGGTATCCTCATTATCGACAAGCCCGCCGGTTGGACCAGCATGGACGTCTGCGCCAAGGTGCGGGGCATCTTCCACGAAAAGCGCGTCGGACACGGCGGAACGCTGGACCCGATGGCCACCGGGGCCTGCCGGTCTTGTGGGGCAGGCCACCCGCGGGGTGGAGTTCGCAGAGAACGGCCAGAAGGAATATATGTAGCCGGTCTGCGGCTCGGCCAGGTGACGGACACCCAGGACGTCACCGGCACCACGCTGGAGACCCGTCCCGTCACGGCGGATCGGGCAGCACTGGATCGCTGCGCCCCGCTTTCTGGGAGAGCAGGACCGAGATCCCCCTATGTAATCCGCTGTCAAGGTAGGCGGGCAGAAACTCTACGACCTGGCCCGGAAGGGACAGGTCGTTTGCCAAACCCCGCCGCATCACCATTTTGAGCTGGAGCTTCTGGCCCAGGAGAGCCCAACAGGACTTCCTGCCCGCTGCCGCTGCTCCAAGGGCACCTACATCCGCACCCTCTGCCATGACATCGGCCGACACTGGGCTGCGGCGGACGCTGTACGCCCTCCGCCGCACCATGGCGGCCGGCTTCAGGTTGGACCAGGCAGTGACGCTGAGGCAGTCCAGGCACAGGGTACAGCGCCCTCTGCTGCCTACGGACAGCCTCTTCGCAGAGTACCCGGCCCTGCCTCTGACATCCGGCCTGCTGGAGAAACGGGTCCGCTGCGGCAATCCCATCCCCCTGCCGGGCATCACCGGACGGCATCTACCGCGTATACAGCCGGGACCGGCAGTTCTGTGCCTGTCCCGGGCTGCGGGCGGAACGCTGACGTCCATTAAGAATTTCTTTGGAGCGTAAACCATGAAAGAAAAAGTCATTGCATTGGGCTTTTTGACGGAGTCCATCTGGGCCATGCCGCCCTGCTGCGCCGGGCCGCTGAAAGGCCAAGGCCGCCCTGCGGGGCTGTACCCCCGCGGTATTCACCTTGACCGCCCGCCGAAGGAAGTAGTCACCGGCGTCCCCTGTCCCTCATCAACTCCCCGGAGACCGGCGGGACCTGGTGCGGCGGCTGTACCGCATTCAGGAGGTGCTGATGGTCCCCTTTGACCACGAGATGATGACCACCCCGTGGGACGACTTCGTCACCAACATTCTGGTGGGCCGGTATCACGCCGTCCACCTGGTGGCGGGCCACGACCACCACTTCGGTCACAAGAACCAGGGCTCCCCGGAGCTGCTGGCGCAGAAGTGCGCCCAGCTGGGCCTGGGCTGTGACATCATCCCCAAGGTGGAGGTGGCAGGCATCACCGTCAGCTCCACCTACATCCGCCGGTTGGTGGAGCTGGGGCAGATCAGCCGGGCCAACCGCTTCCTGGGCCATCCCTACACGCCTGACGGGCACCGTCCGCCACGGCCGGGGGCTGGGCTCCTCCCGCCTCTTCCCCACCGCCAACCTCATCATCCCGCCCCACGTGCTGGTGCCGAGCCACGGGGCATATACGCCACCCGGGCCACACTGGAGGACTGGCTCCTGCTACGCCGCTGTCACCAACGTGGGCACCCGCCCCACGGTTCAAAAACGGCTCGGACATCACAGTGGAGGCCTGTCTCCTGGACTTCCAGGGGACCTGTACGGTAAACAGCTGCGGCTGGAGTTTTATGAGCATCTGCGCCAGGAGGTGCGCTTCGACTCCCTGACGCCCTTGCGGGCCCAGATCCAGTCGGATGCAGACGCCACCCGGACCTATTTCGCAGACGGGGTCCCCACCTTCCCTGCCCTTTGATCCTCCATGAACAGCGCGGAGTCCGGAATCGGACTCTGCGCTGTTTTCAGATCAGCCACACCGTCAGCCACACCAAGCCGATCCCGGCAGCGCCCATCAGGGTGTAGACCGCCGGGGAAAGATCCCGCCAGATCCGGCTGAACCGCCCGTGGTCCCGCCGGCATAGTCCCGGGCCACCCGCGGCCTCCTCCACCAGTTCCCGGGCGGTGACGCCCTCGCCTACCGCCTCGTTGCGCACGATAAAGATCGCCTGCTCGAAATCGCTGGTCCGGGGAATCCACCACGACCACCCGTCTGGAAATACCTTTCACCATCCGCTTTACGCCTCCTGCCTCTCACAGAATTTAGATGGTTCCATTTTGTCTCCAGCGCGGGAAAATTTATACCGCCTCTCACACCTTTTTCACACCGCTCTCCCCGGCTGAGATATACAGCACCTGAACCCCGCAGTCGTCTGAAGATTCTCCCGCCGGACGCTCTCGCTGAGGATCCAGTCCCGCCAGGGTCTGCCGGATCCTCTCCATCCCAGCTCGGCCAGCAGGTTTTGAAGCCATTCGTCCCGGCCGGGTCTGCCACCCCGTCGCTGACCATTACTGCAAAGCCGGCTCCAGTGTGGCACGGTCATCCGGAGCCGCCGCCCGCCCCGCAGACCCGCCGGCAGGGTCCCGCCGGTGATCCGCCGGACAGTGCCCCCTTCTTCACATAGCTGGGGGCCGCGCCGTATTTGAAGGCCGCCTCCCCCCGTCTCCGGTCTGCAGGTGATGAGATCAATGGTGGTGAAGCTTCCGGTCTCCGCGCCCCCACCAAGTGGCTATGTTCAGGGTCTTCATGGCCGCCTCCGGCTCTCGATGCCCGCCTGCAAAACTGCTCCAGCAGACGGCAGGTGAGGCGGACTCCCGCCGGGCTGCCTCTCGCCGCTGCCATGCCGTCCGCCAGCAGCAGGCACAGGAGCCCCCCTCCGTGCGGAAGGAGACCACCGTATCCCCGCAGACCGTCTCCCCCCTTCCTTGGGCCGCAGGGCCGCACCAATGCGGCAGAGATCCGCCTCCCCTGCTGTGGCACGGACCTCCCCAAACCGGCAGCGGTGGCGGTCAGCAGTTCACTGAGCTGGGCATACTGGCCCCGGGCGTCCCGGCGGGTCTCCTCCAGCTGCCGGCGATACTGCCGCCGCAGCAAAAACGCCGTCAGCTCCCCGTTCACCGCCGTGAGAAAGTCCGGCAGGTGGATGCACCGGTCCGCAAAATAACCGGGAAAGTCCTTGGCCAGGGCCCGCCCCCGCTCCAGCAGGAAGGGAGTGGCGTCGTTGAGGGCATTGAAGGTGCCGGTGTACTCCTTCTGCCAACAGAGCTCGCACAGGGCGCAGCCCGGCACACCTTTTCTGCCGCCCGGTCAAGACCACCGCCGGGTTCTCCTCCGTGGACACCGGGGCTGCCCTGCCCATGCTGCCGTACAGGGCCCGCAGGGCGGCGGCCATCCGGGTCAGCTGGGCGCGCATCCCCTCCAGCGCGGCGGGAACGACTCCGGTGTCTCTCCCCGCATCACCGCTTGCCGCCGAAGGCCCGGCCACGGCATCAAAAACAGGAGCCGCTCCACCGCGGCCTCCGGCCATCTCGGGGCGTGGAGAGGCCGCCGGCAGGGCGCCAGGGCCGCCGCTCCCCAAATGCCAGCGCCGCCCAATCGCCTCCGCTGCTGCGGCTCCCAAGGCCCGCCAGACCATAGGCCGCCCGAAGAGGACGCCGCCCCGGCCGGAACAGAAGTCCGCCAGGCCCGCCCCCAGTCCCGCGGCTACCCCGGTCACCGCCCCCGCTGATAGGCGGTGTAGGCCAAAAAACAGGCACAACCCCCCGCCCCACGGAGACACCGGCCAGTTCTACGTCCACCAGCGCCAGCAGAGAATGGAGCCTGCCAGAAACAGCAGACTATCTGGCTCCGGCCGCTCCCCCTGTCCGTGCAGCAGGGGCTGATAATACCATGCGGAGATGCCTACCAGGGCCGTTGCCGCAAGGCAGGGCGCCAGGTTTCGAGGGGACAGGACTGGAGCACGTAGATGCCGCTCACCGCCAGAAACAGTCCCGCCCCTGCCAGCCGGGAAACAGCGGTCCTTTTCCAGCCAGATTCCCCGCAGGCCGCCGCGGTGGTGAAGATCAGCACCGCCGTAGCGAGGAACGGCAGCGCATCTGCGAAGTCCAAAAACAGCACCGCACCCACGCCGGCCCCGCCAGCGCTGCCAGGCCGCTGCCCCCCTGGTCCCGCCGCCGCCACACCCAGGGCGAACGGCGCGTAGCCGCCGGGCGTCTTGCTGGCGGTCAGCGCCGCCGTCAGGAAAAAAGCGAATGCCCCAGGCCAGCAAGCCGCACCGCCTGGTCCCGCTGCCATATCATCTGTCCATGCCCACAGAGGTCCTCCTGTCTGCCGCCCGGATGGGCGGTCTCCTTGGTATGTTCCAACATTTTACAGTTTCCCTGGGCAGATATCCGTCGGGAAATGAAAGGAGCGGAAAAAAGCGGCCGTCTTTCTCCGGAAGGCGGCCGTTCCATAGTGGACTTTTCCGACGGCGGCATATGCCCCGGTGGACTTTTAAACTATCATGGGTTTTAATTGGAAACCCGAAAAGGACGCCTTTATGCGCATTGGAACTGTGGAAATTTCTCCCAGCTGGCCCTGGCCCCCATGGCGGGGGTCACGGACGTCGCCTTCCGCCAGATCTGCTCAGAACTGGGCGGGATATACCATCACGGAGCTCATCTCCTCCAAGGCTTTGTGCTACCACGACAAAAGACCCTGTCCCTGCTCCAGCAGTTTCCCGGGGGAGCACCCGGCGGCAGTGCAGATCTTCGGCAATGACCCGGTCTGCATGGCGGAGGCGGCCCAGATCGCCATCGAGGCACCGGTGCCGACGTGCTGGACATCAACATGGGCTGCCCCATGGGGAAAATCGTCAATAACGGCGATGGCTCCGCCCTGATGCGCACCCCGAGACCGGACGCCCATGGAGGCGGTGGTGAAAGCCGGCGGCCGTACCGGTGACCGCCAAGTTCCGCCGGGGCTGGGACATGGGCAGCTGCAACTGCGTGGAGTTTGCAAAGATCCTGGAGCAGGCCGGCGTCTCCGCCGTGGCCGTCCACGGCCGCACCCGGGCCCAGATGTACAGCGGCCAGGCGGACTGGACCTGTATCCGGGCCGTCAAGGAAGCGGTGAAGGTGCCGGTCATCGCCAATGGGGACATCTGGAAGCCGGAGGACGCGGTCCGGATCCTGCAGCACACCAAAGCGGACATGGCCATGGTGGGCCGGGGATGCTTCGGCAACCCCTGGCTGTTCCAGCAGGCCAAAGCAGCGCTGGAGGGCAAGCCATCCCGCCCCTGCCGCCGCTTGCGGGCGGTGCGACACAGCGGTACGGCAGTTTGAGCTGGCCGCCGCGTCCAAGGGGGTATCGCCGTGCTGGAGGCCCCGCCGCCACTACTGCTGGTATCTGAAGGGCGTGTCCCACTCCGGCTACTACAAGGAACAGATCGTGCAGATGAACACGCTGGAAGACGTGTACCGCATCACGGCGGGCATCAAACGGGATTTGTCATGAACGAATTTCCGCCGGAACGACAATGGATCGAGGTCCCGCCGCCGGGACCGAGGACCATGGACGCCTTCGCCGCCCTGGTCCACCTGTACGAAAACGGGTGTTCGCCCTGACGCTGCGGATGTGCCGGAATCCCGGAGGATGCCGCCGAGGCCGCACAAGAGGCATTTCTCGCCGCCTGGCAGGGGCTGCGCCAATTTCCGGGGAGAGGCCAGCTTCTCCACCTGGCTCTACCGGCTGACCTCCAATGCCTGCGTAGATTCTTCTGCGGCGGGAGGGCCGCCACCGGGGCGCCGCCGGTCCCTTCTCAACGACGAGGAATCCGAATCCTGCACCTGCCCGACGACGCCCCCGGTCCCCAGGAGCAGGCAGACGCCGGGAGCTGCGGAACAGATCGAAACGGCGCTGCAGGCCCTGACGCCGGAGCACCGCCAGGTTCTCGTGTTGCGGGAGATGCACCAGCTCAGCTATGACGAAATCGCCCAGGTGCTGAAGCTGGATGTGGGGACCGTCAAGTCCCGCATCAACCGGGGACGAAAGCAGCTGCGGAATTTTTTTTACTCAAAAGCGGGAACTTTCTCCGCCCGCTGCGTCCAAAGAATCAGGAAAGGAGGGCTGACAAATGGATACCTGTCAAGAATTTGCGGCCCTGCTGGACCTGTACGTGGACGGCGAGCTGCCGCCTGCGGAGGCGGAGCGTACAGGCGCATCTGGAGACCTGCGGTGTCTGCCGGTCTATGTGGATGACATCCAGGCCATCCGGGCCGCCTTCCCAACGATTGAAGATACCCCCGGTACCGGAAGGGTTTGCCGACGGTGTGATGGCAGCCATCCGGGCGGGAAAAGCTCCCCGGAAGCGCCGGTCCGCCCCCGCTGGGCCCGGGTCGCGCTCCGCTGGCGGCGTGCCTTGCGATCTTTGCGGTGGTGCAGGTCCCCTGCTCCAGCGGGATACTGCCGCAGACCAGGCCGTCGAACAGGAACAGATCCAGGACATCGCCGACACCTCCTCCGAAAAGGCCCAGAGCCGCCAGGAGACGGAAGAAGCCGACGAGCCGAAAGCCACGCAGGCCCCACAGAAGAAGAGGATCTGGCCCGGGAAACTGCACCATCCCAGAATGATGTCATCTCCCCAAAGGTCTCCTCTCAGGCGCCTATCAGCTACTATTCCCTGCAGGAAGAGCCAGACCGACAGCGGCAATCCCCAGGAAGACGCCCTCCATCTGTGGAGAGCGCTCAGGCACCTACAGGCCACCACCCAGCCTCCCACGCAATCCCATTCTGACAAACCTCAGACTCCCGGTACAGCGAACACATTGACCACGGCTCCCGCCGACGTGTCAGCCAGCGAGAAATCCGATGAGCGTTCGGTATTTGCCATGCTGTCCCTGTCTGCTGCCCAGGCCGTCAGCTTGCCGGAGGACGTCGTCCTCTCTCACGGAGGAAGGACTCTGCGTGTGCTATCACCTCCAGCCCAGTATGATGAACTGTTTTTCCGCCCTTTCGGAGCTGGGAGACACCGGAACCGTCTTTTCCGCCCCGGACCTTCAGGGAGGCGGAGGCCGGCGCTTACGCAGTGGTCACCGTGATATCCCAGTTAAAAAGCAGAAGGGAGACCGCAATTTTTGCGGTCTCCCTTTTCCTTTTGGGAAAACTGTGTTATGATACCTCCTGACAGGTGCCATCTCCCTGTCAAGCGTCCTGTCCAGGGCGTTCGTTCGGCGGTTTTCCGCCGTTCTCTAAAAAAAAAATGGAGGCCGCCCGGCCTTATCCCGGTTTTTCTGTGCGTTTCCAGAGGACCTCCACAATCTACATCAAGGAGGTCTTTTTTCATGTCCAAATCCCGTTTTACCACCCGCCAGCTGGCAATTGCCGGCATCATTGCCGCCCCTATACGCGGTGCTGGCCTACTTCGCATCGGTCTGGCGTCGCCTACGGCGGCTATCCAGTGCCGGTTTTCAGAGGCCCTGTGCAGTCCTGCCCTTCCCTCTTCCCCGCCGCCACCCCGGCCTGTTCGGTCTGGTGCCTGGGCCAACCTCCTGGGTTCTCCACCGCGCTGGACTGGATCTTCGGGTCCGGCGGCCACGCTGCTGGCCGCCGTGGGACCCAGCACACCCATCACAAATGGCTGGCCCCCTGCCGCCCGTCCTCTGCAACGCCGTGATCGTGGGCGCTGTCATCAGCTTTCCAGGAGGGCTTCGCCTTCTGGCCGGCGTTTTGCCTTCAACGCCGTTACCGTGGGGGCGAGGCCATCGCCTGCTTCATTCTGGGCGGGGTGCTGCTGACGGTCTGCCCGGATCCCCGAAGCTGCGGCGGAGATGCCTCTTCCTGCATCTGATGCCACTCTGCGCAAAAACGTCCCGCGTCCGTTGGACGTCTTTTAACCACGCTTGCTCGACTTCCTCATCCTTGCCGGCGCCGCACAGCGGGCAAACCCAATCGGCGGGCAGATCTTCCCACTTGGTGCCGGGAGCAATGCCGTTATCAGGGTCGCCGGCAGCTTCGTCATACACGTAGCCGCAGAGGCTCGCATTCGTACTGTTTCATTTGAAAGATCCTCCTTCTGTTGATAAACGGGCGATACACGCCTGGATTCGGTGGAACAGTGCTTACTTCAGCTTCTTCCGGATGGCCGCCTTGACCTCCGGCGACAGCAGCCGGCCGGCGCCCGCACTGGCAGCGGCGGCAGGCGGAAGAACTCCCCCAGCGCACCTGGTCGAAGGGCTCCAGGGCGTAGGCGGCAAAGAATGCCGTCCGCTCCGGCGGCAGGGCAATGGGCGTTGCCAGCCGGGGATTTCCGGCGATGGCCCGTTCCGGCGGGGACCGCCTGCTTGGCCAGGGGCAGCTGGTCGAAAGATGGCTGCCGTGAGAGTGTTCACCAACAGCAGGCTGATGCCCTTTTCCTGCTGCTCCGGCAGCTCGTCGGGACGCAGGCCCCAGAAATCCCCCAGTGTCAGATCGCCCACCCGGGTCATGGAAGTGTAGGGACAGCGGTAGCAGCTGGGCCGCAGGAACAGCGCGCCCGGCCGAAGGCCCGGCCGTATTCCGTGGGAACAGCGGCGCGGATCCACGGTGCCGTCGCCGTAGACCGCGGTAAAGTGGCTGTCCTTCCAGCCGGTGACCTTGTTGCGGAAGCGGACCGCCTGGAGGCCTTTGTGCTTACGGGCCTCAAATGGAGCCGGGCCATAGCCTCCCACACGCCGGGAGACGGGACCCCGTGACACACCAGATCGCAGGTGGTGAGATTCTCCGGCCGGCCGCCCAGGAACCGGTACAGACCGTCCACCTGGCAGGGGGTGCCGGAGAAGAGCACCTGGTCGCTGGTCTCCAGCGCCGCACCTTTTCAAAGTGCACCTGAACGTCCCCCCAGATCGCTCTGGACGTACTTGGCCCCGCAGGCGCCACAGCTCCTCCTTGCGGAAGCAGGCGATGTGGCGCAGGTGCTGCTTGCCGTCAAACGCGGCGCCGAATACCACGCCGCCGCTTTTCCAGAATATACTCCGCCAGCGCTGTGAACACGCCGCCCGAGGTGGAGTCGGCGGGATGGCGTCATTTCTGTTCCAGGCCGCGAATACACCGGGCATGGAAGGGCGGCTCCGGTGTGCAGCACAGGGGACACACGCCGTGCAGCGGCCGCGCAGCGGACACAGGCCGCTCCGTCGATCACCGGATAGGCAAAGCCCTCCCGGTCTCGCTCCATGGTGATGGCGTCCTTGGGGCAGCCGCTGGCACAGGCGGTGCAGCCGGTGCAGCGGGTGTGGTCTGCCAAATGGGGCAAAGGGCCGTTCCTCTGCCTTGACAGGCGCCTCCTCCGGTGTATGGGGCCGATCCTCCAGGTCCCCAGTTGAGGCCGCCTTCGAGCGCAGTATCCAGGGAGCAATAGTCTTCCGCTCCTGCCGAGCCGCTCCCCACCGCCGCCCAGTCGATGGGGCCGTCAGGTCCGCGGTATCTCCCCTTTGCCGATGATCCGCTCCCCCAGTCCCAGGCGGCTCAACAGGCTGAAGGTCCGGGAACTCTCCGGCGCAGCCATCTCTGCCGGTGCCACCGCCGTAAAAGAAAGGGCTTTTGAACTGGACGGAGAACACCGTTCCGTGGAAAGGGTTGGCGGCACACATCCCGGAACAGACCCAGAAACTCCGCCGGACCACGCCTGAGAATGCAGCGGGCCTTGGGGTGGACCTTCTGCCGGATGCCGCACAGCTGCACCACCGGCAGCCCGTCTCCTCCGCCAGGCGGCGGATATAGGGTACCAGGGCGTCAGGGGCGGCTGATGCAATAGCAGAGGATATAGCCCCGGCCCGCGCCTCCGTCCCTGGCCGCGGCCGCCCAATCCGTTCTCTCCAGCAGCAGCGTGGGATCCAGCACCACCGGCACGTCCTTCCGGTGATGTCCCGGACAATGCCCTGCCGCTCCCGGACGGACAAGTGGGAGAAAGGACTCCAGATAGGTCCGCCCTCCTCATGCCGTCCGGGATGCGGGGGATGCCGAAGGATGGGGCATGAGCGATCTTTCCGCTTGTCACACCAGGTCGAACCGGCCGTCAGGGAAGATCTTCGGGTTCAAATCTGGTCACTGCCGGAGCAGCATCGTAGGGCAGCTCCGCCTGCCGCAGCTCCTCCAGGCTCTGGTGGCGGCGGCGGAAATGTTCAGATTCTCCCGGGGAAAATGCCTCAAACCGCTCGTATCGGGCCTTCAGCGGGCCATAGTGCAGAAGGCGGTGTGGGCGTCATGGGCGGCACTTCCCCAGGCCGGTGGGCCGCGCTGGAACAGGTGTTGTCCTGATTTACGTAGTAATCGATGATCTCACAGCCGCTGCCCAGAGACTCCACCGCCCGCTCGTGGCATAGGCCTGCAGCATGGCGCCGTAGTGATGGATATGATAAAGGTCAGTCCTGTTTCACCAAGTTTCTTCTTCCTTTCCGCAGTCCGGATATCCCGCCGGGCGGGTCACTGTCTGTCCAGAATGGCGTCGGCGTCCCGGGGTGCCAGAGGTCCGTCCTCCACCACCCAGTCGCCACCACGTCGAACGCCGTGGCTTAGTCCGGCGGATCACCTGCTCAGCCCGGCGTTGACCATGCGGCCGGCATGGCGCAAGGTGGTGGCATCTCCCAGGATTCCCGGTCGGGCGTCCCGGCCCACCGGTACAGCGTGCCGCCCACCATGTCCCGCCGGGCAGCGGAGATGATGGCGTTCATCTCCGCATGGACGGAGCGGCACAGCTCATACCGCTCTCCCCGGGGAACCTGCATGGCCTCCCGGAGCAGTAGCCCAGATCCACGCAGTTCCGCCCCCGGGGCGCACCGTTGTAGCCGGTGGAAATGATCTCGTCGTTTTTCACGATGATGGCCCCATAGACCCGGCGCAGGCAGGTGGCCCGCTCCAGAACGGTCTGAGGCGATATCCAGGTAGTAGTTGGCTTTGCTGATCCGGTCCATGGGCGACACCTCTTTCCTATCGAGTTCCTCTATTGTATCATGATGCCGCCGCAGTTTGCAAGAACTCTCCCCACTCTGGAAGGGATTTCTGTTGGAAGTCACCCCAGGGGGCGCCGGGCCCGTTCTCCAGCCCCGCCCGCACGGCGATCATCTCTGCGGCCACGGACACGGCAATCTCCTCCGGCGTCTGGGCGCCGATGGCCAAACCGATGGGAGCGTGAAGGCGGGCGTACTCCTCGTCTGTGAACCCCGCCGCCAGCAGCCGCTCCGGCACAGCGCCAGCTTCCTCTTGGAGCCAATGCAGCCCAGGTATTTGGCGCCGCTGCGCACACCTGAGTCAGCACCTCGTAGTCCGCCTGGTGGCCCCGGGTCACCACCACCACATAGTCCTCCGGCGTCACCGTCACCTGTTCGGACAGCCGGGCGAAGTCCCCCCAGAGGGTCTTTTCTGCTTTGGGGAACAGCGCCGGGTCCGCGAACTCCGGCCGGTCGTCGTACACCACGGGGCGGAAGCCCAGGGAAGCCAGCACCGGCACCAGGGCCTGGGAGACGTGGCCGCCGCCGAAGAGATAGGTCCGCCCGGCCTTCACCACCGGGATGGACAGCCACTTCCGGGCAAGACCGCCTGATTCCCGCACAGGAGCTCCAGCTCCTCCGGCAGGATATCCAGATGACGGGGCCCGGTCCGTCTGCCAGGCCCATGGCCGTCACCTGCTCCCCTCGATCCGCCGCAGGAGCCAGGTGTCCCGGTTTCCGCCGTCCGCCTCGATCAGATCCCGCAAAACGGCGATGATCCTCCTGCTCTCCCGCGGGGAGGTACTGGAACTGCACCGTCACTCCCCCCGCCGCAGACCATGCCCAGGCTGGCGGCGTCTCCCAGGGGTAAAGCGGAACTGCCGCAGGGCGTCGCCCCCCCCGCTCCAGCAGCTCCGCCGCCAGGCGCTGGCACTCGAACTCCACGTTGCCGCCGCCCACGGTGCCGGTGCTGCGGCCGCCGGGAACACCGCCATCATGGCGCCGGCGCCCCGGGGGGTGGAGCCGTCGGAGGCGGCGATGCTCACCAGCTCCACCGGACGCCCCTCCTCCAGAGCGTGGACGATCTCTCTGAAAAATTCCCGCATATCAGCCGATGCCTCCGTTCACAGATCAGGACCAGTACCGTCACGCCGCAGTACAGATATTTTTGCCGTCGGGTAAAACCAGCGGCCCAGAGGGCGCCGCCGGGCCAGATTCACCTGAACCAAGCAGTCCTCTTTTCAGCACCCAGTAGAAGAACACCCCGCCAGCGCAGCGCGCCGATGGGACAGGCGTAGATGGAGCAGACATCCATCCAGTCCGAGACGATCCCCTGGATGCACAGCCCCACGGCCAGGCCCACGACGCCGATCACCGCCACAGCAGTCCCCCGTCTGAGGTGTAGCTTCTCCTGCAGGGTGGCGGTGGGAGCCTCGAACAAGTTTACCAGGGACGTCACCCCGGCGAACAGCGCCGCCACAAAAAACACCGCCATGAGGATCCGGCCTCCCGGCATCTCCGGAACAGGTTGGGCAGGTAGATGAACATGAGGCCAGGGCCGCTCTGGGTCAGGGTCTCCCCGCCGTGGCCATGGCCGGGATAATGACCAGGGCGCTGAGGATCGCGGCCATGCTGTCAAAAAAACGCCACTGTCGGGCAGACTCCGGCACGTCCGCCTCTTTGGAGAGGTAGGACCCGTAGATCAGGGTGCCGTTCCTGCCACCGACAGAGAAGAACGCGCCTGTCCCCAGAGCGTAGACCCATACCATGGGGTCCAGCAGTCCCTCCGGCTTCAGGACAAAGATGTGCAGCGGTAGCCGTCCGCCGCGCCGGGCAAGGTGGCAATGTAGATGGCCAGCCCCACGAACAGGCAGAAGAACAGGGGCATCATCACCTTGTTGGCCCGCTCGATGCCGCCGCCGATGCCAAGGGCCATGATGAGCAGCGTTGCCCGCCATAGCGGCCACCTGCCAGCCGGTGTTGCCCCAGGGAGGACGCCGCGGTGTTGAAATAGGCGGTGAATGCCTCCACCCTTGGTTCTCCAGCGCAGCGCCCGTAAAGGACGCCACGGCGTAGCTAAAATCAACCAACCACCACGGAATAGCCGATGGCCATGGCCAGAGAGCCCGCCACCGGGATGAGGCCCAGAGCCTCGCCCCAGCCCCGCGGCCTGTGCGCCTCTCTGCCGCCGTGCCGAAGGCCGCCACGGGTCCGCCGGATGCGGCCCGGCCGAAGCCATCTCGCCGATGACGCCGGTGGGCAATCAGCACCACAAAAGATCACATAGGGGGATCAGGAAGGTGGCCCCGCCGTAGGCGGACATCCGGGATGAAACAGCCAGATGTTCCCCATCCCCACCGCGGAGCCAATGCAGGCCAACGGATCCCCCAGCGGGACCGAAAGCTGTCCCGTCTTGTCTGTTCCATGATTTTTCCTCTCTTCTCTCAAAACTGCGGCGGCCCGCCGCGGCGTCAGCCGGCGCCCCGCTTTGCGACTCCTCACCCAGCAGGCGCACTGCCTGGTCCAGATAGAATTGGAGCGGCTGGGATTCCCCCCGGCCAGCCGGATGCTGCATCGCTGAGAGGGCGGCAAATCTTCACCGCCTCGCTGCCGCCAATGGCCTCCGCCATCCGGGGAGAGACCTCCCCAGCAATCCGTTGGGTGTCAGCACACCGATGGGCCCCAGCAGGATATCCGCCCGCCGGGCGTTGAACGCCACGGCGTTCTCGCCGGTGGCGCCGTCGTCCGCCCCCGCCCGCGGCAGCATAGCGGCGGTGGCCAGAAGTTGGTCCCCAGCGCCCGCACATGGAGACTGGGCCACTTTTTTCTTCACAGCCTCCACCAGGCCCCGGCCCATGCCGCCGCCCTGGCCGTCCACCACGGCCACCAGCAGTTCCCACGCATCATTCTCCATTCCTCCGTTTTCAGATCTCCCTTTCAGCATACCCATTCCGCCCTCTTGTCCAACTTCTTCCGCAGCGTCCATCGCGCCTTGCAGAGCGCCTGCGCCCACCCTTATTTTCCCGCATGGCGGCTACAATGGGGAGGCGCACCACCGTGCTCAAAAATTTTTTGGAGATGTTGAAGAAATCCGGCCCGCAGTCCGTATGATAGATGTCGGACGACAAAGGAGGTGGCGGCACGGCGTGAACAAACTGACAAACGCGTCCTTTTTCCCAGCTGGTAGTCCAGTATGAGCGGCTGGTCTACACGGTCTGCTTCCAGCTGGTGCGGGACAGCCGCCGCGGCCGAGGATCTGACGCAGGAGACCTTCCTCTCCGCCTACCTCCACCGGGACGCCATCCCTCCCGGCTATGAGCGGCAGTGGCTGTGCCGCGTGGCCCAAGGCCAAGACTTACAAGAGCGCCTATCAGCGCCACACCCTGCTGCCGGGAGAGGACAATATCCCGCCGGGGCTGTCTCCCCCTGCGGAGGACGGTCCTGCACAGAGTCGGCTGAAATCCGGGACCTGATCCTTCACATGCGAGAGCCCTATCAGCCGGTGTGCCGGCTGTGCCTGCTGGAGGAAAGACGCCGGAGGAGGCGGCCCCTGGCGCTGGGCCGGCCGGTGAACCATCCATACACAGCTGTCCCGGGCAAGCGGATGCTTCGGGAGGCATTGAAGGAGTGGGAACGATGACATGCTTTCGCCCTGACGGGCATTTGACGGACGCGGCCTGACCGCCCTTGTCCGGGGACGGCCTGGAGGAGCTGGACCGTCTGGAGCTGGCCCGGAACATCTGGCCTACTGCGACCAGTGCCTCCAGCGGTACACAGAGCTGCTGTCTGAGGACCGATGCTGACCCCCGCCGCTCCTGCCGGGAGAGCCTGCGGCGCCGGATCGGCAGCGGGCCGTCCAGCTTGGCGTCAGCCGGTATGCCACGGCCGCGGCGGCAGTGACCCTGGCCCTGACGCTGCTGTGGGGCAGCGGAAGCCTGTCCGGACGGGTGCATTCCACTGCGCCCTCGCTTCTGGAGCGGGCGGCACTGCCCTGACAGAGTGGACCGACGCCTGGCCACAGGCGTGGGAGAATACTCAGCTTCTCCGGCCCCTGTTGACAATTTCGGCGTCTCGCGCGGAATGATCTGACACAGGTACACACCGCGACCCATCGAAATGGATTCCTGCTCTTCATCTCTTCCTGCCTCTCCGGCTGCGGACAGATGTATCATGGGGCTATATGAAGCGGGGCCTGTCCCCTGCTGCTGGCCTTCTGCCTGATCCTTTTTGCCTCCACCTATTTCTTTCTGGGGGCACTGGCGCTGTTGCTGCCGGTGATCTGGCTGTATGCCTTTTCGACAGCTATGCGCTCCGGAACCAGCCGCCGGCACCGCGCCGAGGAGGACGCCTTCCTCTTCGGCCTGTCCGATATGGACAGCAACCGTCTGGGGGAGCTGCTGCGCAAAAAGCGTCACAGCCTCATCGGCTGGGTGCTGGTGGCCGTGGGCGTCTATGCTCTACGACATGCTGATGGGGCAGCTGAGCGGTCTCTTCTTCGGTTGGTTCGAGGGGATGGCTCTACGGACTGCTGCGCTATGGCCTGCCCCGCCTGGTCATCACTGTGCTGGTGATCCTGCTGGGCCTGTGGTTCATCCGGGGCCCCAGGGCCAAGGCGCCCATTGACGACGAGATCCCCCCCTTTGACGCCGCCTGCCTCCAAGCGCGGCCGGGGCTTGCGCCGCCGATCCGGCGGAGGGGGCGGAAGACGTTGCATCAGACCGCTCCGCTGCGGGAAACGCCCCGGAGGGGAGAGGAGGCCCACCGTGATGAACAGCCCTGAGCAGACGCCGGAATCCCGTCCGGCCCGGGATCGCCGGGTGGGCACCTTCACCTTCGGCGCCGTGCTGGTGATCTGCGGTGCGCTGATGCTGGTGAGCATGTTCTTCCCCTCCTGGATCTGACCCTGGCCCTGCAGCTCTCGCCCCTGATCTTGGTGCCCTGGGCGTGGAGGTGCTGCTGGCCAGCCGCTCCGGCGGGAAAATCCGCTACGACTGGGTGGGCATGGTGCTTTGCTTCGTCCTGGTCACCGCAGCGCTGGTGTTCTTCGGCATCGCCTGGTGCCTGGTGTACCACCCGGAGGCCGTCATCCACTACTGATACGGGTCTGCGAAGGCCCCGGTGCATTGCACCGGGGCCTTACCCTTCTTCTTGGTTTTTCCCGGGAAAATCCGGTATAATGGAGAAAATACCTGCCGCAGAAAGGAAGAATCACTCATGTCTGATTCGTTTGAAATGCGCCCCATCGCCCGCATCCGCAGCGACTTCGGCTCCAAGTTCGGCGTCCCCGTCCAGAGTGGTCTGGTGGACGCGTTGAGGCCGCCGTGGTGTTCGAGGAGCTACCGCAATCCTGACGCCCTGCGGGGGCTGGAGGGATTCTCCCACATCTGGCTGATCTGGGCCTTTCACCAGTCCCAGCGGCCGGAATGGTCCCCACAGTCCGGCCGCCCCGGCTGGGGTCGCCGCAGATGCCGTAGTCGGCAATCTCAAAGATGGGCGCGGTCTCATTCTTGTTGACCGCGATGATGCACTCGGAGTCCTGCATACCGGCCTTGTGCTGGATGGCGCCGGAGATGCCCAGAGCAATGTACACCTTGGATGCACCGTCTTGCCAGTCTGACCCACCTGATGGTCGGCAGACAGCCAGCCGGAGTCGATGGTGGCACGGGAGCCGCCAACAACGCCGCCCAGAACGGCAGCCAGCTCCTCAGCCAGCTTGATGCCGCCCTCGACATCCTTGCTGATGCCGCGGCCAACAGACACGATGTAATCGGCGCCGATCAGGTCCACCAGCTTCTTGGCGGCCTTCACGACCTCCACGACCTCGGTGTGCAGATCGCTCCCGCTCAGCTCGAAACGGGCTTGACGATCTCGCAGAGCGTTGGTCTTGGCCTCGTCGAAAACGTTCTTCTTCATAACGCCGGGGCGCACGGTAGCCATGCAGGGACGGAAACGGGGGCAGATGATGGTAGCCATCAGGTGACCGCCGAAGGCCGGACGGGTCATCTTCAGGTTGCGGTCCTCCATGTCCCACTTGTGTAGTCAACGTCCAGAGTGGAGGACTCACGCAGGAACTGGATGTAGTTGGGCACATCCACGTCCAGGTGGGTGCAGTCAGCGCACAGGCCGGTGTGCAGACGGGCTGCGCAGCGGGGCCCCAGGTCACGGCCGATGTTGGTGGCGCCGATCAGGAAGGCCTCGGGCTTCATCTCCTCGATGACGTCGCAGATGACCTTGGCATAGGCGTCGGTGGTGTACGTGCTCAGCAGCGGGGCTCTCACAGACAATCACCTTGTCGGCGCCGTAGCCGCCCAGCTCCTTAGCAGCGGACTCAATGCCCTCGCCGCCCAGCAGCAGACCGCACAGGTTCACGCCCAGCTCGTTGGCCAGGTCGCGGCCCTTGGAGATCAGCTCGAAATCGGTGGGCATCAGCTTGCCCTCACGCTGCTCGCAGAACACCCATACATCCTTGAAAGCAGCGATATCAGCACTATTGAAGTTAGACATGATTGTCGTATCCCCTTTCTTAGATGATGTGCTTAGCGCCAGAATATCGGCCAGCTGCTCGCAGGTAGCCTTATCGGCACCCTCCAGCATCATGCCAACGCCCTTCTGGGGAGGCGTGAAGCTCTTGAAGATGTTGGTGGGAGAGCCCTTCAGGCCGATGGTGGTGGCATCGATCAGGGGATGTCCTTCAGCGCCTCATAGTCGTAAGGTGGTCATGGGCTTGCCGTAAGCGGCTCGAACACGCCGCCCATGCTCATATAACGGGGGTTGTTGAGTTCCTTGATGCAGGTCAGCAGGCACGGAGGTCTGGACCTTGATGGTCATGTAGCCGTCTTCCAGCATGCGCTTGACAGTGACGGTATCGCCGTCCTTCTGGATGTCGGCGGCATAGGTGACCTGGGGCAGGTGCAGCTTCTCAGCGATCTGGGGGCCCACCTGGGCGGTGTCGCCGTCGATGGCCTGACGGCCGCACATCACGATGTCGTCGCCCTCCACACCGATGTTGTTGATGGCAGCGGCCAGGATCTGAGAGGTAGCATAAGTATCGGAGCCGCCGAACTCGCGGGCGGACACCAGCACAGCCTCGTCGGCACCCATGGCCATCACTTCACGCAGCATGCCGGCCGCGGGAGCGGGGCCCATGGTGACGACGGTGACCTTGCAGCCGGTGGCGTCCTTGAGCTTCAGGGCGGCCTCAAGAGCGTTCATGTCGTCGGGGTTGGTGATGGTCTGCATGGAAGCACGGTTCAGAGTACCGTCGGGATTGACAGCCACCTTACCGGAGGTATCGGGTACCTGCTTGACGCAAACAATGATCTTCATGTTCGTTTCTTCCTCCTCTTACAGACCCATGTTGGCGGAGATGACGATGCGCTGGACCTCGGAAGTGCCCTCGTAGATCTCCGTGATCTTGGCATCGCGCATCATGCGCTCCATGGGATAGTCCTTGGTGTAGCCGTAGCCGCCGAACATCTGCAGCGCCTTGGTGGTGGTCTTCATCGCATGCTCGAGGTGAAGAGCTTGGCCATGGCAGCCTGCTTGGTGTAGCGCTCGCCGGCACCCTTCATGATAGCGGCCTGGTAGGTCAGCAGACGGCCAGCCTCGCAGCCCATCTCCATGTCAGCAAAGGTGAACTGAGTGTTCTGGAACTTGGAGATGGGCTTGCCGAACTGGACGCGGCCCTTGGTATAAGCGTTGGCCTCTTCCAGAGCGCCCTCGGCAATACCCAGTGACTGAGCGGCAATGCCGATACGGCCGCCGTCCAGCGTCTGCATAGCGATGTTGAAGCCCTTGCCTTCCGGCCCAGCAGGTTCTCCTTGGGGACGATCATGTCGGTGAAGACGATCTCAGCCGTGGGAGAGCCGTGCAGGCCCAGCTTTTCCTCATGCTTGCCGACGGAGAAGCCGGGGAAGGCGCTCTCCACGATGAAGGCTGAGATGCCCTTGGTGCCCTTGCTGGGATCGGTCATGGCAAAGACCACAACACATCGGCAACATAGCCGTTGGTGATGAAGATCTTGCTGCCGTTCATCACATAATGGTCACCCTCCAGCTTGGCCTCGGTCTGGCCCTTGGAAGCGTCGAGCCGGCGTTGGGCTCTGTCAGAGGCGAAGGCGCCCACATGGTGACCGGTGGAGAGCATGGGCAGATACTTGGCCTTTTGCTCAGCAGTACCGTAGTTCATGATGGGATCGCAGCACAGGCCGTTGTGGGTAGCCACGATGTCACCGGTGGAGGCGCACTGCTTACTGAGCTCCTCGATGCAGATGGCGCTGGCCAAGGGATCGGCGCCAGGCACCGCCGTACTCCTTGGGCACGCACATGCCCATGACACCCAGGTTGAACAGCTTCTCGATGTTCTCGCGGGGATAGAGGCTGGTCTTGTCGGTCTCAGCGGCGATGGGCTTGACTTCGTTCTCAGTGAATTCAGCCATCATCTTCCGGATCAACAGATGCTCAGGGCTCAGATTGAAATCCATAATGTCTTTCTCCTTTATATTCAAATTTGGAAAACGCAACGCCGCTATAAAATTATGTCGGCAGGGCATGAAATTCCTGTTTTGCACGAATTCACCTTCAGGCTGGAACTCCACGCCCCGGAGGAAAGGACACGACATGTTCGCTGTGCCCGAAAGTTGGCTACCGGCGATGCCCGCCAACAGAGCAAATGAACGAGCTTGGTTTCGAGGCAGCGGACGGATCCTTCCCGTCAGGGGCCACCAGGCGGGGATCAAAATCCTTCAGGGACCTTACTGATGCCGGCGATATCCTTGGCAAGCTGCTTCTTGCCCTGGATATTGCCCTGACGGGCGATCATGATGCGCTGGGCCTGGGGAGAACCGGCGCCGTGCATGGACTCGGTGCGGTAGCCGACAGCGGCGGCGCCCAGGCACAGGTTCTCGATGAAGCGCAGGATGCGCTGACGGTTCTCGGTGCTGACACCCTCGCGGGTGGCGAAGAACTTGTTGCAGATCTGGCCGATGGTCTCGCCGTTGCGGCCCACCACCGTGTCGGAGTGGAAGTCCTTCTGAGAGGGCATGGTGACCACCAGGCCGCCCGCAATGTCCTCTGCCAGACGCACGATCTCATAGGGGAACCGGGTGACGTTCTGCTTGCAGACATTGGCCAGCAGCAGGTCGATCTGGTAGTTGCCCGCCTTGGTCTTAAAGCCCTGAGCGGAGCAGGCGATGCCGCAGCAGAACAGGGTTTCGTTCAGGTGGGTCATCTCAATCAGCTTGTCCTTCACAGCCGGAAGCCTTCTCCACGCCGTTGTACTCAGCGGCCAGAGCGGTGGCGCCGATCACGACGTCGCCCACGCCGACCTTGCAGCCGCCGTAGGACTGGCGGTGATAGCCAGCGAAACGCTCCACCATCATGCCGGCGAACTCATACTCGCCGTTGAGGAAGATGTACTCATTGGGGATGAACACATGGTCCAGAACCACCAGAGCCTCCTGGCCGCCGAACTTGGCGTTGCCCACATCGATAGAGGCGTCCTCCTCCAGCTTGCGGGTGTCGCAGGATTGGCGGCCATAGATCATGTACAGCCCCTCGGCATCAGTGGGACAGGCAAAGGAAACGGCGTAATCCCTATCGGCTTCGCCCATGGCGATGGTGGGCATGAAGATGTGCCAGTGGGAGTTGATGGAGCCGGTCTGGTGGCACTTGGCACCGCAGACCACGATGCCGTCAGCACGGCGCTCCACCACATGCACGTACATGTCGGGATCAGCCTGCTCGTGGCTGGGAGCCTTGGAGCGGTCGCCCTTGGGGTCGGTCATAGCGCCGTCCACCGTGAGGTCGTTGTCCTGCACCTTGGTCAGGAACTTCTTGAAGTTTTCATGATAGCGGGTGCCGTACTTCTCGTCCACTTCGAAGGTGGTGGAGTATACGGCGTTGAACGAGTCCATGCCCACGCAGCGCTGGATCTGGATCTTCCCCCGAACATGATTCAGTTTGGCAGGCTCTACATACTCATGGCCACGGTTGATGGATGGACGGATTTCCTCCTCAAAAAATGGGGGTCCGCAGTTCTCGATCTTCTCCAGAACATATACACGCCTGCCTGGTGTTCATGGCCCGCTGCCACTGGGTACTCTTCGGGGGTCATCAATGCCATTTTATTTATCCTCCTGTTTATTTTGGGGGTGTTTCCAGCCCTTTGACCGGGGGAAATCGCATTCCCGCGACGGTGGAAATCAGTCGTTAGCCAGACCCATCAGTCCTTCACGGAAGATGCGCTCATCCATGAGCTTCAGGTCATCGGCAATCTTGGGCATGAACTCCATCTGATCCAGAACCTGGGTCTGGAGGTCAATGCCCGGCGCGATCTCCACCAGCGTCACGCCCTCGGGCCGCAGCTCGAACACGGCGCGTTCGGTGATGTACAGAACGGGCTGGTTCACCTTGTTGGCGTAATCACCGGAGAAGGTGATCTGCTCTACCTTGTTGACGAACTTCTTCTTGGCACCCTCCTGGGTGATGACCAGCTTGCCGTCCTTGGCACTCGGTCTTGAGGCCCTTGGCGGTGAAGGTGCCGCA
>VOFB01004141.1_pt1 | contig 23859 bp, 36 predicted proteins | sample 5384141 | NCBI WGS metagenome assembly VOFB01 (sample SAMN12384721, study PRJNA508395) | human gut metagenome | isolation source: healthy gut A | host: Homo sapiens | reverse complement strand
TCAAGTCGCCCTACTATTCCTTCGCCTTTGAAAGCGACACCGCTCGCTGGACTTACAAAATCGACGCCGTTCTGGGCAGCATCATGGATAAGACCTACGATAAGATCGTCTCCCCTGCACCCGAGTTCATCGGCTTGGAAAAAGCAAAGCAGATCGCCCTGAAGGATGCGGGGCTGGACGAAACAGCGCAGAAAATCGTATTCACCAGGGAAGAGCTGAGCCGCAATTCGGGCAAGCCCTGCTACATCTTGGAGTTCTACACGGACAAGTGTGCGTATTCCTACAAGGTCGATGCAGTATCCGGGAAATTATCGGGAAGAAAACCGAGTGGTTTTGAGCCGCCGCAGCCGACAAGCAGAGTAAGGAGCAGGAGTGCTGCCAGCAGGAGGGATATCTGTCTTTTCATTTCATACACCTCTTTTCAAATCGTATGTGGGCCGATCTTTCATCAGATAAGACGAGAACATACAGGAAAAAAAGTTCCCAAAGTGCTGTTCCTACAGAACCCAATGAATTCAGACATCTGCGGGCATATCAACTGCGTTGTAGTCGTATGCGGCCGTTTCCTTCCTAAGATCGTTGGAGCGGTTGATCTTTTCGGACAGGCTTGCAAGGAAGCATTGCAGGAGCTTGACGCCGATGGCGGGATGCTCGTTCAGAAGGCGCTTTAACCGCATCTTGGAAATGCACAGCAGCTCTGTGAATTCCTCCGCTGTTCCGCTGAGGCGGAACACGCTTTGGGAAAGGCAATTTTCCCCCAGAAAGCTCCCTTGTGTGAGGTACGCGATCTCCAGCGGCGCGGAGCCGCTGCTTGCTTCCCGGTTGGCCACCAGTCGGAGCTTTCCCTTGAGTACCAGACAGACCTCCTCATTATGATCCCCACTGGTAAAAACCGTTTCATGCTCATAGTAGGTTTTCACATGGCAGTAATCATGGAGGATCGTGCGCTCCTGTTCCGTAAAAACGGAAAATACAGGAAGCTTTGCCAGTACAGTCAACAGCTCTTCCTGCGTGAGTTTCCGGCGGTGCTCCCTGTCCAGATGGATCTCCGGCGCGGAGACATTGTGCCGTTCCAGCACAGCCCGGACGGCGTAGCGCTCTTGCCGCACAAGATGGATGAGCTTCTCCCACTGTGATTGGGTTTCCAGATAAGCGCGGAAGGCGTCGAAGACCGGCGGAGCATCATGCTTGGCAAGGTAGACGTTGCGCATGGCCTCCATGGCGGCGTCAGAATCGCCCCTCCGCAAGGTACTGTGCGGAGAGCATCATGCTGCTTCGGTAGATCTTCTCCTCCAGATCCGGCTTGAGAAATTCCCCGGATAGGGATCAAAGTCCTCCGGGCTGACGTGAACCAGATTCCCCGTTGTTCTCTGCCCTGCCACTTTTGCCCGCTGGTACACAAAGCGGTAGATATCCTCCCGCAGACGTTTCCACTGGGGGTGGGACTTGGGCTGCGGCAGATGTTTGATGGACAGGGTGTTGTCCAGAAAGAAGCTGAAGCCGAACATCCGGCTGTTGATGAGGTAGTCCACATCTTCGCCCCGGGTCACAAGCGGATCGAAGGGGACGCACTCAAAAAGCTCCCGGTGCAGGATCATTGCGCCGCCGAAGACAAAGGGCGTGCGCTTGAGCCGCGGTCCGCTGCCGATGATCTGATCGAAGGCGCGCGCCTTACAGCCGAAGCGGTCCCAATAGGTCATCCACGGCTCCGGTGTCACATCGTCGTAATACTGACCTTTGCTGTTGAGGTAGTAGCCGGCCACGCCGTGCACGATGTCGCCGTAGACCCGCCGGCCCAAGAACTCCAGAGAGCGCGGCACGAAGTCCGGCAGTTCAAACACCTCGTCATCATCGATCAGCAGCGCGGGCGTCCGCCGTCAGAATGGAGGCGGCCAGCAGGCAGATGTTGCGCACATTGGAGTAGCCGAACAGGGACAGGAGCTGTGCTCCCTGGTCAGTCAGCCCTGTTGTGTGCAGAATGTCGGTCATTTCCCCGCAGGTCGCCTGCCGTGAACAGGTAGGTTTCCGCATTCAGCTGTGCTCTGCGCGTGATGCGGAGCACCTGCCCGTAGGCTTCCTCCTCCACCTCCGGCGTGGTGGGGCAAATCAGGATCACCAGCTTGAAGTCCTTTTCATGGAACTGCTTCATGCTGAGCAGGGGTGCGTTCCAGCGTCCCTCCTGATCCACCGGCGTGGGATGGTCGTAGACCGCGTCCCCCCTCCCGCCACAGCTCGCCGGTTCTGCGGCACCAGTAGGTGGGAATGATCATGGTTTTTCTCATACTGTTTCGCTCCTCCTGCGCGTATTAGGAAAGCACGGAAGCATAGACATCCTCCAGCTTTGCCACAAAGAGCTCCTGTGCGAAGTTCTCGCGGGCATACCGGGCGATAAACGCCCGCCGCCCGGGGCTTCTCTGCTGTGAGCCAGTTCCTCTAAAATCGCGCCGCAGAAGGCGTCCTCGTCATTCGATGAAACCAGTGTGCCTACAGAACTGTTGATAAATTCCGGTAGCCCGCCCTCGTTGGAGCCTACGACAGGCAGTCCGCAGGCCATGGCCTCTAAAGCGACAAGGCCGAAAGGCTCGCGGCGGGAGGGCATGACGAACACATCTGCCGCGTTGTAGAGCCTCCGCAGCTCATCCTGCTTCTGGTTCCCAAGAAAGAAGGTATGCCGCAGACCCAGCAGCTTGTGGAGATCCGACAGCTTTTCCCCGTTCCTCGCCGTCTCCGGCGATCAGGGTGACGATCTCCCGTTCCGTCAGTCGCCCATAACGGTGTGCCACCCGCAGCAGCGTATCCACACCTTTGAATTCCGCCAGTTTTCCGGCAAACAATACAATGTATTCCCCGCGGTAAGGCAGACCCAGCGAGTCAAAAAGCGATTCTCTGTCTACTTCTTCCGGATAGAAGATGTCCTCGTTATAGCCGTTGGGCAGCAGCAACAGCCTGTTCGCGCAGGAGGGCAGCACGGAAAGGGCAAGATCCCGGTTGTCCTGTGAAATGGCAAGCACCTTTGCGCTGCCCGCGATCGCCTCCTCCGCAAAGCCGCGGAAGACCGGCCATTTTCTGCAGCCCATGAGGTCTGTCCCGTGGATGGTGACAACCAGCGGGATATCGCACAGAGAGGCAAGCCAGGAAAGACACCATGCGTGCTGGGCATGAATGACGTCCGGCTGAAACTCCCGCACCGCCTGCCGCAGGACAGAGGAAAAGAGCGTAAGATACTGCGCCAGTTCGCCGCTGCTGAGATCCGCGAAGGTAGTCCGGCTCTGGGGGTGGGTGGTAAAGCAGGGGAAATTAAAGGGAAGCGAACTCCACGACGCTTTTCCCGCTGAAAACATCACGGGAAACATGCGGATGCCGGGAAGCATCAGCACCGGCCGGTTTTCCGGAAAGATGACGCAGACCTCGTGCCCACGCTTACGCAGATGCAGCGCGATGTTTTTGGTGTAGGTGCCGCTTCCGGAGCCCTCCAGAGGAAAATGATTGATCAGCAATACTTTCATCGTCCAAACCACCTTTCTGTCAGTTCGTTCCATGCCTCCTTCGACTTCTGATACTGTCCGATCATATCCGGCAGCCACGATTCCGCCGCAGACTGAATATCCGGAAGATACAAAAACCGCCTGTCGTTGGTATAGCGGGCCAGTGCCTTTGCGCCTGCTGCCAGCTGGCGGTTTCTCTGGGTAAACTCAGAGGGGTATGTCCGGTCTTCCAGCGGAAAAATACATTGCGCCGATCCAGCCGGTACAGGCATAGTAGAGCCTGTCCCGGACACGGCTGTCATTCCGGAGATCCGGAACCTTGGGATAATCTCCGTAGGTGTCATGGAAGATAGGTGTCTGGATGTCCAGACATCTGATATGGCTCTGGGACGCGGCCATTCCCATGAGGGTATCTTCTCCCCGGGCAAGAAGCGGCGTCCTGTTGTAGAAATAGTAGGGGGAGAAAAACGGCGGTAGCGTTGTCAGTGCGCTCATGCGGATGCCAAGGTTTCCGCCTAAAACCTTTGTGGTGGGCTGCGGCTCGGCGTTTTGATCTTCCTGAATAACAAGTCCGCGATGAGCCTTACTGTTTTGCCAGAAATCTGCCATAGATTCCTTGTGAAGTCCCCAGAGCAGGTCCTTCATACCGTCGAACGAAGCCGGAGGCAGGGATGTTATAGCCGCTGTAATCGCTGCTGGTAACATCAGCTCCCAGAGACAATCCATGCAGATGTGCGCCGATAAAGTCGATCTCCTCGACTGAACCGCCCCGTCCGGCGTCTTGCGCAGCACCTCCGGCCGCACATCGGAGTCCACAAAAATCAGATAGTCCGTGCCTGTGAACATCGCCTCCATCAGCGCCTGATTCCGGTTGAATCCATAGGGGATCAGACCATGGGCATCGATCAGAGGGCAGTACAAAAGCTGATGGATGGAAGAATGCCGGACGCCAATCTCCTTCATGATCAGATGCGCCCGCTCATTGCTCTGGAGCTTGATCAAAGAGAGGTTTGTCCTGCTCCGCAGTTCCTCAACTGCCCCGGGATCCGCCTGATGAGAATATACAATAATCACACGGTCAAGAGCGTGCCCGTGTTTCTCCGCGTTGTCCAGAAAGTCTGTCAGCGGATGTGCGGACAGAATATCCCTTACGATCATTCCTATGGCAATTCTCATAAAAATCAGCCCTCCTTGTTCTCTTTTTTGTATGTCCGCACTTTCCCTTTGAGAAAAGAACAGGCATGAACGGAGCAGGGAGGGCTTCTATAGCATTCTATGTGTTTGATACAGCGGAACTGTATGAGGGGGCTTCACCGTCCCAAAGGCGCCGCTGCTGTGGTAAGGCGGCAATAGGAACAATGATAGACTTTCGCGCTCCGGTTCTTGTGACTGGCATTTTCTGATGTCATGCCGTCTGCATTTTCTGCCTCCTTCGCGCTGCCTGATCTCAATGAAAAAAGTGATGGGCGGTGCAGTTTGATTTTCTCGTTCTGACGAGAGCACGCTTTTGGATACATCTCTGGTGAGAGGATAGAAAAAGCGCGCAAGCGACCGTTCGGTCCAGCTTACGCGCCTCTAAAACAGGTTCGATTTTGCCAGCTTCTCCCATGGAGGCTGTGCCAATATCGCGTTCGCGCAAAGCCGGACGTGATGCAATCAATAATATACATGGCGGCATCCCCTTTCTGTCAATAGTCCTTGCTGTGCTTTATCCAGAGTATTTTTTATGCTTCTATTATACATGACAATAAGGACCTTTTCAAGAGAGACTTTTCCTTCCCGCTTTTTTTGCTTTTTTGAGATCGACTGCTGTTCTGTCGCCATGTTCAAGCTTCAAATCCGACAAGAACACCGCCGCACTCCGCATAGTAGCTGCAAAGCCCCCGAAGAGGATAACTCCGGATATTTGCATCCGGAAAGCGGCGGATAATCGCTGCGCGAAGATTTTCCGTGGAGTCTGCGTTTCTGCAATGTCCGATTCGGACGCGGCCGCCTGTATATCCGAGCCGTTCCATTTCTTCCTGAAGGAATTCCGCCGTTCTTTTTCCTGCCGCGGCACTTGCCAGCAGATCAAGCGTTCCCTCATCACTTGTCGTTCCCACGGCGCGGATGCCGAGCATCCCTGCCGCCACGGCTGCAAGCTTGCCCACGCGCCCGTTCTGCGCAAGATTGTGCAGGGATTCCAGTGCGAAAATCAGGTGCGTGCGATGCTGATAGTCCTGCACAGAACGGCACACGGCATCAAAGTCCGCCCCAGCCGATAATTCAGAAACAGCCTTTTCGATGAGGAGAACGATTTCCGGGCCGGTCGATAGGGAGTCTATGATGCAAATCCTCCGGGACGGGATGTGTTCCTCGCAGTTCAGTTTTTGCGGCGCAGGCCGCTCGAAAGCTTCCTGAGAGCCCGCTGGTGATCGTAAAGGCAAGAACATCATCGTCTTCTCCAAAGGCCCCGCTCCCAGTCAGCAACACTCGGACAGGCGCTATAGGAGCGCCCCTTTGTGCTGCGAAGGGTATCTACCATTGTTTCAACGTCAAGCGAAGCATCATCGCGAAATTCTTGCGTTTCCGTGCGGATGGTAAGCGGCACGCTGACAAAACTCACTTCATCCAAGGTGATAAGATCGCAGCTCGAGTCTGCAACGATTCGAATCCTGTTCATATGGTTTCCTCCGTAGTTGTTGAAAACTTGTTATCGGTTTTTGAAAAACCGATATAAACGAGACTATCAGATTATCAAACTATTGTCAACGGTTTTTCAATAACTTATAAATATGTTTTTGAATAGCTGTTGAATTCTCTTTGTTGGCGATATATAATAGCAGCATGAAAAAGGAACTGAAAACAGAATGAGGGAGGATATCTCCGGATTCCGTCTGCCGCGTTATGAACAGATCCCTGATGTGGGGCTGTACCTGGAGCAGACAGTTCGCTACGTCAATTCTTTCCTTGCGCCGTTGGGGAGGTGGAGCTGACGGCATCCATGGCAAGTATTACGTCAAGCATAAGCTGCTTCCCGCCCCCCGGAAAAAACTCTACTCGGCAGAGCAGCTTGCGCGCTTGATGTTCATTGCGGCGGTGAAACCGGTCGTTCCATTGACGGGCTTCGACTGATGTTCAGCATTCAAGCAAAACTATCGAAATCCAAACTGCCTACGATTATTTCTGCGATGAGTTTGAGAATATGCTCGGTGCGGCATTTGGAGTTGCGCCTGCGATGGGGAATTGGGGAAACGGAGTCCGACGAGAAGGATCTTCTCCGCAATACGATAACAGCAGTAGTCAATAAAGGTCTATCTGGATCGCTACCTCGCTTTTATAGGGAAGCACAGGACGCTGCACCCTCTGAGCAGGAATAAGTAATCGATATAATTACGAAGAAGTTCCGGACATCCTCGGATGTCCGGAACTTTTTGTGCGTGGCTGTGCAGTGCTCATGACGCTAAAAAACGACTGACCCCCGATCGCGTTTCCGTGGTACTGCGATCAGGGGTCAGCCTTCGTGAATATTGGGATCTCTCATATTCAGTTCTCCTTGATCGTTTTGCGTGGGCGGGTCTTGGTTTGCCATGACGCCGAATGCCACCTGCTCCATTTTTCACTCTTACGTTCTTCAAGTGCCGTGTTACGGTCTTCTGCGTGAGTGACGCTGCATGGTTAAGAGTGCGGCTCATTGACACCTTCGGAGCCATCTTCCCTATCGGATCAGCTTCCAACAGGGGAACTTAACTCTTCATTGGACTCACCCTTTCTGTACTTAAAGCATACCAGAGAAAGCCCTTATTGGCAAGCGGAAAAATCAATAAAATCAACAAAGCGACACGATGCAAAACATAGATTTTTGCATATTTAGTTGAAATCGCTTGTAAGACACGAATTCTTCTGATATAATTAATTTGTTGCAAGTCGCCAGCTTTGGCGGCTTTTTTCTGCTCACAGGCGGTGAGGAGTCTGAGTTTGCTTTTAAGCGTACTTTGCCATCAAAAGACACCTCTTGCACCAGAACCGGCGCAGGTGGAGAGTTGCAGTAATGTTCGAGATCGCTATATAGGCTATATTGTACAGACACTCGAGCATCACCTTAGCATAGAGCCAAAGCGGGAGTGAGAAAAGATTGCTTGCTGATATAAACCACGTGGATTGGAAACCGTATTAAGTTTTGAAATAGACCCACCTAAGTTTAATTTATATTAGTGTTGACAAATGGTTTAATAATGTTAAACTCATAATAAATCTAATGGCATTAAACCATCAAGGAGTGTATGTAGTGGTAGATTATAAGTTAGGCATTATGGAAACAAGATTTGCAGAGTTAATTTGGAATAGAGAGCCGATAACTTCCGGCGAACTGGTTAAACTGTGCGAAAGAGAACTGGAATGGAAAAAATCGACAACCTATACCATGTTGCGCCGACTTTGCCAGCGGAATATTTTTTCAAAACAAAGATGGCATGGTGACGGCAATCCTTTCAAAGCAAGAATTTCAAGCACTGCAAAGTGAGATGTTTATTGAGGAAACATTTAGCGGTTCTTTGCCTCAATTTTTGACGGCATTTGCTGGAAGAAAAAAAAGCTAACTGATACGGAAATTAACGAACTTCAAAGACTTATCGACCAAAATAGGAGGTGGCACGATGATTGATAAAGTGTTTTTTCAAATCTTGAATATGAGTTTTGCGTCTAGTTTTGCCATTATATTTGTGCTATTTGCAAGATTGATCTTAAAAAAAGTTCCCAAGGTATTTTCTTATACCTTATGGAGTGTTGTACTGTTTCGACTTATTTGTCCAGTGTCCTTTGAAAGCACCTTTAGCCTATTGCCAATAAATGTGGCCCCAGTTCCGATAGCAACAATTTACTCGGAATCTCCGCAAATTAGCACAGGAATCACAGCATTTGATCATGCAATTCATTCAATTTTGCCAGTTCCAAGTGCCACCGCCAGTAGCAACCCGTTGCAGATATGGATATTTGTTGGTGAAATTGTTTGGCTTGCTGGCATGGCTCTGCTGATTGGTCATAGTGTAGCCTCTTTGATGCGGTTACGTCAAAAACTAATCGGTGCAGTTAGTTGTATCACAATATTTACCTTGTCGATCATATAACGACACCGTTTGTATTTGGCTGATTAGTCCCAAAATCTATCTCCCATCAACATTGTCAGAGAGAGAACGTTGGCTATATTATTTTTACACGAGCAGATGCATATTCGGCACTTTGATTATATTATAAAAATTTTGGCGTTCTTTGCCTTGACAATTCATTGGTTCAATCCTTTTGTATGGGTTGCGTTCTTTTTTGCGGCAAGGATATGGAAATGACCTGTGACGAAAGCGTGATAAAACAACTGGGATCAGACATTTGTCAGGAATATTCCGCATCGCTACTCGGGCTTGCCACAGGTAAAAAATAATTGTAGGTGTACCGCTCTCTCCTTTGGAGAAGGTAGCGTGAAAGGGCGCATAAAAATGTAATGGCCTATAAAAAGTCTGCATTATTGGCTACCGCAACGGCGGCAATCATTGTTGTGGCGGTATGCTTTGATTGTTAACAAATCCGAAAAAGTAGGTATGATACATACACCGTTGAACATGTGACCATATCTATTCCGACAGAATACCACGAATTAGTTGTTGTAGATAATGTGAACAACGACGAATGGATGCATCAAGTGATTGCGCTATATTACAGACCTGCCTATGAGTTCCACACCGATTTCGGCTTGCTATTTTCCATCAAGCGATGCAATCAGGAGCAAATGCAATCAATCCTTGAAAACGGCGGCGACGGCATAAGCTTTGAAGCCACAGACGGTAAAATTATTACTTCGTTTACGAGCCAACAGACGTTCAATGGCGTTCCCCAGAAGAATACAGCGAATATAAAAAGGTTCGTGATGCTGTGACAATTTCTTTTTGGCAATCTACAAAATATCCAATGACACAACAACTGAAGGGAGTGTTGCCAATGACTTAACTTGCCTTGTAGCGCCCAAACAGTGATATATCCGTATTCAACAACGTCAAGTACACGCATCAATGAAGGAGGACATTGAAATGAAAAAGACAATTTCTATTTTCTTGCTCATGTGCTTTTCGCTATCGCTGATGGGGATGGCTTCGGCGGAAACTGGTAGCAATGAAGCCACAATCAAAGGCCAAATCCTTGCGTACACGGAAGATTGGTTTACGGACAATTTTTCCGAGCATTACGACATTTCAGACTACGAGGCCAGCGTAAACAATTTTCAACAAAGTGGCGCAGAGATTTATGCAGAAATTGCGGCTTGTGCTGTCACTACGTTGAAATACAACTCCGTGGAAGAATTGCCTTATATGGAAGGTATTAAAGACAGCCTTCAAATCAACAGTTTGGCCGAGGTTATCCCCGTCGAGTACGTTACCCAACAAAGCGCCATCGCCGCAAGTGAATTACAGAAGTCCGTAGAGTTTGCTTTGCCCCCAATCCACCACCCGACTATCTTTGGATGCAAATACCCAGCGTAGTATTTTTGACGCCTCAGATGGTGGCGGAAAAATATTGTGGACAGTTTGGATATGCCTATCACGGAGGCGCAGGCGGCAAACCTTTCTACGCACATTGCAGATGCATACGTGGATGCTGCTGAGTGCATTGGCGTTGGAACAGTGCTCACAATGGACTTGATTTTTGGGGCTACCTATGTCGATGGTACCCTTTCCCAAATCACTTTGCTTGAGTCCCATGACGGCAATGCTACCGCTAATGCGACTGCGTTAATTCCTCAAACCACCAACCAAATGCGAGCACAGGCGAGGACGGACATCAGCAACTATTTGAGCAGTGAGTCATCTCAAATGCCAAGCGCAAGAACGAGAGGTCTTTCTACTTATGATCGTATAGCCGCAAGGAATTATGCATGGGAGCATACCTATCCGGGATATGGCGTAAATACGAATAATCCTGATGAAGACGGATGGCTTGCGCCAAATAATTGCGGGCATGGCTACTACGTTGATCGCAATTATTGGAACGACACGGACTATCCGATTGATACTTGTTTAGCTTGGGGGCATTGCCATAATGACTGTGCTTGCTTTGTGTCTCAATGCTTGGTCGCGGGTGGTATCCCCACAACAGAAGGTCAAAATGGTTGGGAATTCCCCACGGATGGAGACCCTACCTACGCTTGGCACAATACAGGTGGGCTTAAAACCTATATGACTAACAACGGTTATTGGGATAACTCTACATTTGCTGCCTGTAATGCAGGAAATGTAGTTTACACAGATAGTGGCCATGTAACGCTTTGTACGCTGAACGATACTATAACCAGAAGATACACGGCCCATACCAATGACCGCAACAACAAAATTTATTCTTCGGCGTATGAGTACTATGTTATCAATACAAATTAAGTAAAAATCAAAAATGCAAGTTGAAATTTAAGCAAATAAATTACCGTGGCAACTTATTTATCATACACAAGGCTGTGCAGTATATGATGAAATGTATTATGCTGTTAAAACCTATCAAAAAACAAAAAATTTGGGTCAATCATAAAAGTTGTGGGATAAAGGATTTCTATTGAAAAATCAGGGATATATGCCATGCTATATACGGAAGATAGAGAAATACTCTATCAGGCACTTCTCTTCGAAACGATCAGGTGGAATTTCATGAATGGAGGTGACCGATATGGTATTATTCCAGTGCTACGAACGCGCCGTGTTCGAGAGCATGCATGCTCCTCCTATGCCTAATGCGTCGGAGAAACATCATCTGATCCAGACAGTACTATATCCAATGAAACGCATTCATATCAGCGCATAGGTTGAGCCGTAGGATGGTTGCTATTCCTGCGAATCACTCTATGCGCTTTCTATTTTTCAAGGAGCGTTAAACCTATAAAAATGAAAGGAGAAAACGAGATGGCTCTTCCAACAACCGCTTTCTATTTGATCTCTCATTATGGAGCAGGTCTTCCGTTGAACAGATACGGAAGTGGTGCATATGCAGTCAATCAACAGTTTTCGCTGTATGATGCTGCATCCGATGACCAAAAGTTCAAACTGGTCACTGTAAACAACAAGCAAAGAATCGCCATGAACGGCAACACGTCCTTGGGGTTGAACGTTTATCGCTCTGGCGATAATCCATGTACACTTTACACGCTTTTGAACAATGATAATGACTCTCAGGTCTCAATCGAAGCATGTGGCGAGGGAGTGTCTGATTGCTACTATATCTACCTGACTGCTCATGGGAAGAGTGTATACACATTAACCGCACCGACGAATTTGACATCTACATCGGCAAGGGTTACGTGGAAGCCCTACACCGGAAGCCCTGAACAGATATGGAAGATAAAGACTTCCCATACCGCCAACATGTACTCTGGACACGGTAGATATCTTCCGTCAAGGCAAGACTCAACTGTGACACCATTTATTTGGCCCTGCTACAAAAAAACAGGGGCTCGCGGCTACAATCCATCCACTCCGCACTACGGAATAGACAGGGGATTAGTATTACCAATGCTCCGATCAGAGAAATGCTCCTGGCGATCCAATTTATCCGATCTGCGCCGGAACAGTTGTCAAGGTCTATGAGAAACACGCCGACTTTGGGAACAGTGTCTGGATAAATTCGAGCAATCCCAACACGACAGCGATCACTACAGGTGCGTATATCAGACACTTGTATATGCACTTCAATTCAAAGCCACTGGTAAGTGTTGGAGATCCAGTGACCACCGGCACGTTGTTAGGATACATGGGTACAACCGGAAACTCTACAGGTGTACATCTGCACTTTGGGATACAAGCAAGGGAATACTGCATACACATCTTCCGATGGGTATACAACAAGCGGATTCTTCGACCCTGAAATCATCTTGAAATGAAAGATGACGTCTTTACGCTGACGGCAGCATCGCAATGAATTGTTGCCGTAAAGTATGCTCGCCCTTTACAACAAGCTGTCATGAATTTTGGGACTAATGGAGTATAAACATCTGATGTTGCTTGTACCGAGTACGAACATACTACACCCTCAATACCGCACCGTAACCGGAGCCTCAAATTAAGTTGAATTCACACAATTGGCTTAATTTGAGGCTCCAAAGGAGAGAATTTATGAAAATATTGATGATCATTCTGCTGTGCCTGTGCCTTTTGCTTCAGATCGGTTGTATGGGAAATCCCGACACGAAAGAATCTCATCAGAGCGGCGCAGAAACAACACTGACAGAAAAAATATGACGGATACCGAAAGAGATTCGGAAACCACAAAAGCCGTTTCGAAGTCGACAACAATGCTCCGATAAGCATGACGAACGGAGAGCTGATTGACTTTCTTTCGCTTTCAAGTCCGCATTGGTACAGCTATTTCATGGATGGAGACGACAAAAAATTCTATTCATTGCTTTTCTACCCTTCATCCGATAAAATGGAATGGAGTATCGGATATTATGAAAGCGAAGGGGAAAACACCTTCTCCGGCACATATACCATTGACAACGAAGAGGTCTTCCACGCCGAGCTCAGTGACGCGCTTCGGGATACCAAATTACAGCTTTCTTTCACGGTGGATGTTCTCAATACCGACACCGGAAAGAAAGAGATTTCTCTGAACATCACCGACTCAAGCCTTGATAAATACCAGAATCTTGTAAACGCACCGATCAGGTTCACCTTGGACACATCGGCGGATTATCCTCTGTCAACATCGGTCTTTACCATAAAGCAGAAAACACAATCTGAGAATATTGAAATAAGTGTGGCGGCGGATCGCCAGATGACGTTGAAGGACAATGTTCTGTATGACGGTTCGAATGAAGAATACTTCAGATTCAGTCTTCTCGAAAATACGACAGCAGAGGATTATCTCAAATCCTTGTCGGATGAAAACGCGCAGTACAATGAAGTTGAAACTTTGAACGGCAAAAAGACGGAGAGCGGATTCACCTATCGCGTATATTATATGGATGTTGAGATAAGAAAGGGACAGACTGCCAGGCACTATAAGTTTTTGTCACTGTCGATGAAACTGACATCATTTTGATAGATGCGTATCATTATAAATTCAAAGACGGATCCGGTGAAGAAGATTATCTGGAAAAATATATTCTTCCTGTGGTAGGCTCTTTTGATATCGTGAAAAACTGACACTTAGGGAGAGGTTCGAACAAACCAGACGAAATCATAAGTTAAGAAGCAAAGCGGACGTTTGTTGTGGAATCGGCTGCAAATTCTCGCGTATCTCGGTGTTTTTGCTCTTTTCTGTTGAAAGGACTCCTGCAAATGTGGACACACTTTTTCGGAAAGAGAATAGACCTGTTTGATAACCCGACTTCAGAGTATGAAAATGGCGATGGAATCGGCATTCTCATTACAATTCGGGAGGGTTATCGAACAATTCTAATGAACAGCACAATCAAGAAAGGTGGACTACACCGAGCAGAAGAAACTTGCCGCCGCGGTCAACAAGATCGGCGCGAACAGCAATAGCTCCCACCTGATCCTCCTTCTGCCGGGAGTACTTGAAGAAAATGCAGATTTTCGAACAGAAAACGCTCCGGCGATACATTCCTCGTCCGGGGCGTTTCTGTTTGCTGTATTCGATTTTTATCGGCTCTTGACCGCTTTTGCGTGTTCCGTTTCATTGCTCGTCATTTGTTGTACACCACTGAACGCGCAATCTGGGTGTTCTGGCGACGACGGGAATACACAACCTTTGCCTTGCCGCAAAATAACAGCCAACAGCGCTTGACTGTTGACCGGGATAATAGAAATATGCCTTATTGTCAATTTTACGGAACAAAGTTAGAGAAAGTGCAGGCCTGTACATGTTAAATGGCCCAGAAGCCCGCCATGGGACCGTTATCAATGCAGTGCGCCGCGCGGGACATGCTCTGCGTCATTCCTGCCTGCACGAACTTGTGGTGAAATGTCCGGTTGGTATACTGGAACCCTCTGTCGCTATGGAACAGGGGGTGCGCGTCTGGATTGGCTTTCACGGCATTTTCAAAGGTTTTGTAAACCAGTGGATTGTTATTGCGTTTGCTGAGCACATAGGGACACGATGCGCCGGTCGCAAAGGTCGAGGATGGCGCTCAGATAGAGTTTATGTACCATTATACCGTAAAATCACTTAAATTCCGTCACCTCAGTGAGACATTGTTTGCACAGGAGAGTGTTGATAAGATTCGGCTTCGAACGCTTCGCGCGGAAGATTTCCGCGCCGGCTTTATGAAGTCAAAGTGCCTCGGTCAAATAGAGATATGATGACAGAAGGAGCGAAACTGCAAATATGAGAGCGCAGACAACCGCAGCAGGAAAAATCTCCGTATAAAGAAGAATCAGATAGGCCCACATTGCAACGGCAGAAAGAGCTCCGGATGCACAGACAGACGCACGACGCAGCAAAGACCCTTTGAGAAGAGCAAATGAAACCGCTGCACATCCAAAGGGAGAGATATGACATCGCAAACATGATGCTCAAAGGCAAATCATCGGATACCATTCGGGTTCCAAGGAAAAATAGAAGGGCCGAAAGAAATGGCAGGGGCCATGGAGGGTGAATGCGCTTTCCAGCAAGGAATCAATCAAAATGGAGGCCATTGGGTGAATGAATAAAAAAGAGAAAAATGCGGGCTCCTATATTGGTTCCTTTTGCAGGATGACGAGCAATGCCCATGGTGCAAGCATAAAAATAGCAGCAAGAAAAAAAACTCCCAGCAAGTAAATGCTTTTCATAAAATCACCTCTTGTAATAAAAAAATTGATAGGGTTGAGCAAAACTCCGATTTGCTCATAAGGCTATACATTAAATAGTACTATCCAGCTCATTTGAGCTCTATATATTGTGACTCAACTTTGCAAAACGCGCGTTTTGCTCAACCCTAAAAAATTGACAGAGTAAACCCTCGGCAAGATATAGAAGGGGCTATAATGGAAGGCTGAATAGAGTTAAAAACACGGCAAGCAGAAGGGCTCCGATAAATCGGCATCCTTCCGCTTGCCATGTTTTTCTATATTGAAGGATCTCCGAAGAAGGTGAGAGGTGTCCTTTATTTAGCGGAAATACAAATCGAATCTATCCCAATTCTTTTCGTTTTGCTCGAGGGAGAGATTGCTCTTCGGCTGAAGCGCTACACCGACTGCGTTGAGTAGAGCTGTAATTACACTCACAATGGGAACAACATTGTCAGAATATGAAAAAGATTTCATTATCGACGAGTAAGGGAACGGTAGCGTGTTGATATAGCGGAGAAGTCACTCTGTCTGTAATTGCTATGACGGGGATTCCTGCCTCCTTTGCAATTTGGGCTGCTCTTGTTGTTGCCTTGAGATATCGCGGCATACTGATGGCAAAAAGACATCCCCCCTGCTTCAGATGCGAAAGACTATCGAACTCGGGACTTTGAACATTAAGTGTAAACACATTTTCTCTTATCCAGCAAAGCTCGAGTCCCATAAAAGAAAGCGAGGTATGAAGAGCTTCGGGAGCCAAATAAAAAAGACTCTTTCTGCCTCAGCAAGAAGCTTGACAGCTCTTTGAAACAAATCCTTATCCAATCCAAGAAAAGTCCGTTGGATCCCTTCTATGTTCTTCTTCAGAATCATATCCAAAATGCTGCCGTTGTCGGACATTTGAGATTGAACCATCTCTAATCTCTTTTTGCATGGAAAGCTGACTGCAATTACATCCTGAAGTCCCTGTTGCATCTCTGTAAAGCCTGAATATCCGAGCATCATTGAAAAGCGGATCACGCTGGACTCGCTAACTCCACAGTTTCGTGCAAGCACAATAGAGGTTAAAAAAGCGGCAGATTCGTAGTTCGAAAGAAGATACTCCGCAATCTTCTTGTGAGTCTTACTCATACCAGTCATAGCAGAGCGGATACGATCAAGTGGCATTAGTACGCTATTATAGTAACTCTCAGACATTGCTCCCCATCCTTTCCATATAGGCAAAATAAGATATATCATTTTTTGGAGGAAAATGCAAGCATTCTCCTATTACAGGTGGCACCAGATATTCAGACAGTGTTAGATAATATAGACAAATCTTCGAAGGAAATGAGCTGATTTTGTGGTATCAGGTTGAGGAATACATGAGAGCGAATGTGCAAGGAGGAGAAAATCCGTATTTTTAATATAATAAATGGTGAGTATCCGTATTTGCATGTATAATATAAAAAATACGGAAAGTTCCTTGAGCATGAAGGAAGTCTAACTTTTTTTGACCTTTAGGAGGAAAGCATGAAAAAAAAGAATAGTAAAGATAGCCCTGGTCAGTTTGCGTCTATTCATGGGAAACCCAGCAGAATCTGAATAAGATGCTGACAATGACAGATCAAGCTGCTGAGAGTGGAGCAGACTTGATAGTCTTTCGGAATTAGCCTATTCTGGGTATTTTTGCACTTCCTACCAGATGCAGCAATGTGCAGAGAAACAGGACGGGCCTTTTGTTCAGGCTTTGAGGGAAAAAGCGAAGGATAAGAGCATTCACATTATTGCGGGATATCCTGAGGCAGGGGATATCACAGGAAGACTTTACAACTCCTGTATCTTTATTGATGACGATGGCAATGTCATAGAAAATATGCGGAAGGTGTATGCATGGGGGAAAAAAAGCTTGTTTTTGCTGAGGGCAAGCGGTATCCCGTGGTTAAGACAAAATTTGGCAATGTAGGGATGCTGATCTGCTATGATATAGAGTACCCTGAGCCATCCCGAATTGAGACGCTGAAGGGCGCTGAAATTATCGTGGACTGTTCCGTGTGGAGCGTGCCCGCAGAACGACGCTGGCATGTGGATCTGGCAGGTAACGCATTGTTTAACTTGCTGTATGTGGTGGGGGTGCAACACCATTGGTGAGAATCTGTGTGGAAGCTCCATGATTGTAGGTCCTGATGGAGAAATCAGAGCAATGGCTTCGCGTACGGAAGAGGAGCTGCTTGTGCATGAGATCGATTTGGGGAGATATTGGAAATCCGTAGCCGTATTCCTTATATCAACGATTTCAAGGAGGACACATTCAGTATGGAAGCATTGAAGAGGTATTAATTCAAATGTAAAAATCGCGATATGGAGAGTTAGGAGAGACTTCTGATGAACAAGAATCTATTACCAAAGTAGATGAAAGTCCCTATGTGGAGGGTGCACTCAAAGTTCAAAGCTTACTTTTATGGAGGTAGTTTTCATCGTCGTCGGCTGTGGAATCGGTTCTGGATGTTTAGGGACAGCATATTCTGCACGGCTGCCAGGTTTTCCTGTCATCACATTTTGGCTCATAGTATCGGGAGTTACCACATTATTCCCAATGTATTATGTGGCAGAAACTGCCTTTCGCACAAGAAAGATGGTGCAGCTTCCTTCTGGCAGAGCGCTATGCGGGATCTGTTGGAAGAGTTCTGATCTTTCTGGCGGTGGCGCTGAACGCGTTCAGTTGTCTGATTGCCTGCGTCAATGGAAGCGGCAGTATCCTATGGCAGGAGGTGTGCAGTCGAGGAGTAGTTGGGTGGTGCAGCTTGAAGAATGAAAAGACTCATGGGCAGACATGGTCCCCCCTCGGTCATAAGAGGCTGTCCTTTATGCAGGGCTGCTTGATATAAATGTAATCAGCTTCTACATATTTTGAATTCTTAAGGTGCAAATATCTATGCAAGCCGACAATGGAAGCGGGAGGCATATGTGCAAGAAGTAGAAAATCCGGCAAAAGAAATAAAATGGTGGAAAAAATCCTGAAATGGTGGTATTGTAAAAATGCTCCAAATAAAGAGCGAAGTAAGCGGAGAAATCTGTGAAAAGGAAGGGTACTAACATGGAAGACAATCGTATCATTGAATGTATCGAGCGCGCAAATTATATTTTAGGCAATCTGATGGCTGTTACCGAGAAGGACGAGGTACTTATCGTTATCGACGATCAGACAGACCGCCGCATGGCAAATGCCATGGCGGGTGCCGCCAAGAGCCTGGGCGCGGAGTATGGTATTTATCAGATGCCTGTTCGCGGCAAGGATCAGGCCACCATTTTCCCCAAGTCCCTTGAGTTAGGCATGGACGCATGCACCGTTTTCGTCGGCATGACGACGGGCTCCGGCGCGCCATCTACAACAACCACCTCAAGGAGCTGATCAATCAGAAGAAGCTGCGCGAGGTCTCCATCTGCCTGCGCAGCATTGACAACTTCACCCGCGGCGGTGCGTTGGCTGACTATGAGGCGGTCTACGCTGACGGCGAGCTGCAGGCGATTTGGCGCGGACACAAGATGGCGCACATCACCACGCCAGCCGGCACGGATCTCTACATGGAGATGAACGACATGGAGCCGATCATCGAGTGCGGCATCGCGCGCAACCCGGGCGATGCGATGGCATGGTCCGACGGTGAGGTCTCCCTCGGCCCTGTGATCGACACGACCCACGGCAAGCTGGTCATCGACGGCCCCATCTGCTACTATGGCTGCCCGACTATTCCGGTCGAGCTGCGCATTGAAAAGGGTCGTATCGTTGAGGTCGTCGGCGGCGACGCAAAGATCTGCAAGGAGATCCGCCGTCAGATCGCGGAGGTCAAATTCCGACAACATCGCGGAAATCGGTCTCGGCCTGAATCCGGCGTGCCTGTTCAACGGCGACTTCGAGGAAGAGAAGAAGGCGCGCGGCACCTGCCACATCGCGATGGGTAACGGCTATTACTACGGTCAGCCCGCCCGCTCCACCGTCCATATCGACATGGTGCAGTACAACCCCACCGTCATCTTCGACGAGGGCACCGACCGCGAGACCCTGATCGTCAAGGACGGCAAGGTCGTCTGCCTCGGCGATAAGTAAGCGTAACCCGTTTTCAATAATAAAAAACAATATAACAATATATTTATGGGTATGGAGGATATGAAATGAAAAAGTTCTTATCATTGCTTCTTGCGACCCTGTTGGTCCTCTCTCTTGCTGCTTGCGGAGAGAAGCAGCAGGACCATCAGGGCCCCAGAATCCCAGCCAGACCATCGTACCTCAGGACCTCGTGATGGGTACCGGCTCGACCGGCGGCACTTACTTCGCGCTCGGCGGCGCGATGGCGAATGCGATCAACGACAAGCTCGCCGACAAGAAGATCACAATCACTGCGCAGTCTACTGGTGCCTCCGTTGAGAACATGAACCTGATCAACGCCGGAGAAATGGATCTCGGCATTGCGATGAACAACGTTGCAGCCAATGCGTTTGATGGCGTTGGTGCGTTCAGCTCACCCGTTACGAACGTTTCCTCCATCGGCGTGGTGTATAACGAAGTTTATCAGATCGTTGCGAACGCGGCGACCGGCGCGAAGAACGTAGAGGAGCCTCAAAGGGCAAGAAGGTTGCCATCGGTCCCGCCGGCTCAGGCACGCTCGGCCTGTCCCAGAAGATCTTTACCGCTGCTGGTCTGGACCCCAACAAAGACATTCAGCCCCAGAGCGACAGCTTCGGTGATGCCGCGACCAAGATGCAGGATGGTCACATTGATGCAGCGTGCAACGTGCTTGCCGTTCCTGCCTCCTCCATCATCGAAATGACCACCTCGATGAAGCTCGCCTATGTCAACATCAGCGATGACATTCTGGAGACGCTTCAGGCGACAGAGCCCTACTTTGTTCGTAAGGTCATTCCCGCCGGCACCTATGACGGACAGACTGAGGATATCAATACCATTACCTGCAAGGCTGCGCTGTATTGCCGCGCGGATCTGGATGAGGAAACGGTCTATCAGATCACAAAGGCGTTCTATGAGAGCGGCGACGTAATCGCGGCGGCGCATGCCACCGGCAAGGAAGTGCAGCTCGAGGGCTGCCTCGAAGGCATTACCACGCCGATCCATCCCGGCTGCGCGCTACTATAAGGAGATGGGCATCACCGTTCCCGACAACGGCTGAAACAACACGATGCTGATTTCATAACGAATTCATGAAATAGGGCAGGGGCAGGCTCTTATATCGGGGTCTGCCCCTCGGCATCTCATTTCAGATTGTGTGTGTTGACGCTTTCTTACCCCATACTGATACACAGGAGGACCCTATATGAGCGAAGAACAGTACAACCCCGTCGTTGAATCGGCTGCGATCGACGCCGATGAATTGATGGCGAAATATGACAAAGAGTCGGCCTACCGTCGTTTGACCGGTTTTCCCTCAAAGCTCGTCTTTTTCCTTTGCGTTGCGTGGTCTGTTTTCCAGCTTTATACAGGTTTGTTCGGAACCTTCCCTCGACGCTCCAGCGAGCACCGCACTTGGCGGCTGCGATGACCTTGGTCTATCTGCTTTATCCTATCTCGGGAAAGTCGATCAAGCCGACCAATCATATTCCCGTTTATGACTATATCTTAGCGCTTGCCAGCGTTGGCGTCGGTCTTTATCATATCATTTTCTATGACGACCTGCTGCTGCGTGCCGGCGCGTTCACAAAAGTGGATATTGTTGTCAGCTGCATTGCGATCCTGCTGCTGCTTGAGGCTGCGCGCCGCGTTGCCGGCATGGTCGTTGTGAGCATTGGCGTTGTATTTCTGCTCTATGCATTCCTCGGAAACCTGATCCCCAGAAATATTTTCCTCTTCCACGCTAAATTCACATTTAAACGCGTGGTCTGCACGGAATGGCTTAGCACGGAGGGAATTTTGGGCTCTCCCATCTATGTCTCCTCGACATTCATTTTTCCTGTTCATGGTCTTTGCAACATTCCTGAAGGCCAGTGGCGTCGGCGACTGGATGACCGGTCTTGCCACCGCTACCTGCGGCGGTAGCGTCGGCGGTCCGGCAAAGGCGGCTGTTGTGGCAAGCGCCCTGCAGGGAACGGTCAGCGGCTCCTCCGTGGCAAACGTTGTTTCTACCGGCTCGATCACGATCCCGCTGATGAAAAAGACCGGATACCCCCCTACTTTTGCCGGGCGGTGGAAGCGACAGCATCTACCGGCGGGCAGATCATGCCGCCTGTTATGGGCGCGGCCGCGTTCATCATGACCGAGTACATCGGCTGCTCGTACGGAACGATAGCGCTGGCGGCCTGTATTCCTGCGCTGCTGTATTTTACCGGCATCTTCACGAACGTTCACTTTGAGGCGCTCAAGCGTGGTCTTCTTGGCCTGCCGAAGGAGCAGCGTCCGTTGCTAAGCAGCTCATCAAGGACGGCTGGTACATGATCCTTCCGGTGATCGTGATCGTTGCGTTGCTCTGCACGGGAAGCTCTGCAATGAAGGCTGCCATCTGGGGCATTATTTCCTGCCTGTTTATTTGGATCATCAACATTGTCCGCGAGGAGAAGAAGTTCGATGCTGCAAAAGTTTGCCAAGATGTTTGTTCAGGGCTTGGCAGATAGTGCGCAGAGCGCGATCTCTGTTGCCATTACGTGCGGCTGCGCCGGTATTATAGTTGGTGTCGTTACGATGACCGGTCTTGGCCTGAAGATGGCGAACGGTCTTGTTGCGATGGCCGGCGGCAGTCTTTGGCTTACTATGATTTTCACCATGCTTTGCTCTATCGTTCTCGGTATGGGCGTTCCCACCACCGCGAACTACATCATTCAGGCTACGATCTCTGCGCCCGCGCTGGTTTGCCCCTCGGTGTGCCTAAGCTCGCCGCGCATATGTTCGTGTTCTACTTTGGCATCGTTGCGGACATCACCCCGCCCGTTGCGCTGGCCGCGTTCGCAGGCTCCGGTATTGCCGGCTCAATCCGATGAAGACCGGCTTTACGGCGACACGTCTCGGGATCGCAGCATATATCGTGCCGTATATGTTTGTTCTGAACCCGATCTTGGTCCTTGTTAATGTGAACAATCTTTCGACAGGTGTTTTTGTTCTTATGGCGATCAAGGCTGTTGTAACGGCGTTTATCGGAATGGTCGGTCTTGCTTCCGGATCTTCCGGCTTCTTCAAGGCTCCGTGCAACCTTTTTGGAGCGCATCGTGCTGATAGCCAGCAGATTGCTGCTGATCGATCCAGGGACGCTGACGGATATTGCAGGAATCGGCATTATCCTTCTGATTTATTTTATTCAGAAGGCCCGAGAGAAGCGGACAGCAGTCACTGGATAGATGGAGAGATGAAGTCAATACATGTAGAAGGCTGTGGCGGAGTCATGAGCAAGCATCGCCGCTGTCACAATATTGAAAAAGCATCTTTCTCCCCCCGTGCAGGGGAGGACTTCCTTAAGGAATGAAGAAGGAGAAGGACAGATACGAATTATGATACCTCGGTGGACAAGTTTCAAAATTACTATAAAGATCTGTCCATGCAGGTGAAAAAAAAAACGAGAGGTGGCTATCCTCATGGTGGTCAATATGTTCCTGACCGACTTCTACGCCACCGCGCAGAATACGCCGTGGGTGGATAAGAACTTAAAGAAGTATCTCGGCGTGGTAAGATGGGGAAAGCGGGTGGTTTCATACGCTGTCTGACCTGCGCTCTCTTCGCGTTGCGGGGTGGCTGCTGGACGCCTGTTGCCCCTTAAGAGGGGGTAGGACGAGCACTCCATGGATTTTGGACAAGCTGGCGGGAGGCGAGAAGCAGGCGCTGTGTGTTTCAAGCGCATGCGTAGGAGAGGAGCAGTATCACCTGATCGACGCAGCGGAGCTTAGGCGGAGTGAGATGGCGGCGCAGTTCATGGCGCTGCTGGGTGAAAATCCCTTCCCACGGAAGAAACAGGAGATCCCCTATCGAGAGATTGATGAGCTGTGCCTCGCGCAACTGTGAGCGCGAGGCGGACGAAGCAGCCGCCTGCCGCCAAGGTAAGCGCTCAATAATGGCACGACTGGAACCGTATCGTTATCTGAAACTTTGACCGCTGAAAAAGCAGAGCGGCGGGACAGATAGAGTCTGTCCCGCCGCCCTCAGCTTTGACGGTTACAGCGTAATTACACCTCATCATATCATTAGGCACATTATATGTTAATTTTCTCCATCTGTATAAATTATTTCTCCAGTATCAATTTTTTATTTTACAAGGAGCATATTTTTTGTGGTCCGAATGAACTGTATATATGTATTCTCCATTAACGGTAAATAAAGCTCCTCTTTTCTGCCCGTGTCCTGTATATCCTGGAACAGTAATTTTATTTTCCCCTTTTATAATATCCATATTATTTTGTGCCGGCCCTGCCATATACCAAAGGTCGATATAAGAATATATTCTTATATCATCTTTTTTGTAATATGTTTTTGCATAAGGCGCACTTGCCGACAAACTATAATCTTCTTTATTTCAAAAAACGCATCCCCCTCTGAATAGTAATAAAAACTATCTGTATACAATTCAATTCCTGTTATACTATCAGAATATTTTTTCCATAAAAAGTAATCCCATTTCATACAATCATAAACCACTTTCCATGTCAAAGGAAGATAAACTATATTTTTA
>VOFB01002728.1_pt1 | contig 23893 bp, 28 predicted proteins | sample 5384141 | NCBI WGS metagenome assembly VOFB01 (sample SAMN12384721, study PRJNA508395) | human gut metagenome | isolation source: healthy gut A | host: Homo sapiens | reverse complement strand
AAATATGTGCAAGGTATAAATCGTAGTTTTCCATACTCTCTATCATACAATCTCCACTCCGCTTCTTCACCTCTTTTTTGTGTCATTTTTCCGTCAATTTTAATACTCGCAGTTCTTCATATTTCCATACACTAGAGAGATTTAGTCCACAAAGCTCACCCACTTTCACGCCGGTTGTCAACTGTAATAACAGTGCTGCATATAAAGCTTCTTTATCCATGTGTTCAATACAACTCTGAGTCAATTTTCTTAATTCTTCTAATGTGAAAATTCTGGTTTTTAAATTTTTATCTGCCTTCTCTGTTGTGCTCCTAGCCGTTACAAGCACTTTACTGGAAATATTTTCTTTCCAAATTCCACATTTAACGGCGCCATCATATATGATGTTCAATGCCCTTTTAGTCCAATTTTATCCTCTTTTTGTGTGTGCTACTGCATCCACTACACGTAAAGTATCAGCATCAGCTGTACCTTCAAGTTCCTTAAGCGGCGGTAAATTCTGAAGTGCTTCTATTAAAAATGGCTTTCTTGCTTCCCCTATACCATATGCCTTTTGGACGCTTTCTTCTGCTATAATATGAAGTAGCAGCATTGACGGTGCTTGAGGAAGGCTTCCCTCTTTGATCCATTCGACCACTATCTTACTGTTTTTCCTAATAAGCTTTTCGGCCGCTTCATACACCTTAGGATCCTCTTTTCCTGCTGCTCGGATTCTCACTTTCACGCCTTTCTGATGCAGCATTTTCTTTTCTGGACTCATCAAACTAATGGAGTACCTCTGCCTTCCTTCTTTTGTCTTTTGCTCTTCTTTTGATACGAAAAAAATTCCCACTATAATGTCTGTCGGTATAATAACATTTTTTCTGCCCATATACAGCACTTCCTTAACGATTTTCAAAAGGCAGGTATTAAAATACCTGCCTTTTTATAAAAAAGGTCTTTTGCAAGCAAAAAGACCTATCTATACTTCTTCTATGATACCATCATAATACTTTTTAAGATTCTATTTGTCAAGCATGTTTCTATATTCATATATATTAAAAAACACATAAAATTTTTTAAAAATTTCCCGAACCTATTCTATCCTCTTTTGTCCGCCTAAACAGATATCCACGCTTTATTCAACGGACAGCGTAGGTCATAATCGCCGGACGCAGAGTCCCGCTGCCTGGTAAAGGTCCCCCCCAAAAAAATCTCTGGCGGAAATACAACGCTTTGGACATTGTGGGCTGCAGAAAAACTATGCGTTATCGTCAACAGATGGTATAGCGGGTGGACAGGATTCCTAATAACGCACCTTCCAATCCAGTGACATCTTGGTATTAATCTAGATTTTGCGAAAAAAACGCTTTGTCCATGACCAGCATGTCCAGAAGTACAAAAGTTACTATCTTGTTACTGCACTTTTTACCTATAGCGATACTATGTACTGGCATGACCGAGTGCGACATCCACATAAACAACAATTCCCTCGCATTTGTATAACGCCAACAGTCACTTCGGATAAAAATAAGGTGACTGGTCTGCATGGGAAAGTTCTGTTGTGCACAAAGACTTTCAGACCTATGCAGAATATAATCACCATTTATTCCATCCATTCCATATTTTCCTATCGCATCTTACATTCTTTGATGAGTTACCTTCCAACCATAAGTTGCATCTGCTATCGTCCACAACCAAATCTTCACCAGTTTTGTCCTCTCACTTCACTGCAATTCTATCCCCCATAAATTCACTTTTACGATTGCTTTATACAGTCACTATTCTAATAACTACATATTCTCCAAAGCATATGTTTTTCTATTGACTATTCGAAGCTTGCCTGTCCCAAATCACACCTGATAGACGGTGCAATTTGGGACAGCTAATGATTTATTCTAAGTTCTGGCCTTCTAACCGCTTTCCCGGAGGTTTTCTAAGTGCTCTGAAAAATAAAAAAACCGCTGATTTCTTACGAAATCAGCGGTTAAACATGGTTGCGGGGACAGGACTTGAACCTGCGACCTTCGGGTTATGAGCCCGACGAGCTACCAACTGCTCCACCCCGCGATATAGATTTTATCGCAACTCTCTCAGAGTGCTTATATACTATACCATAGGATAGCGCAGTTGTCAAGCATAATCTTCAATTTTCTATTCGACAAATTCAGTCTTTATCTCGCTGTCCTCTGCGGGCAGCAGATCCGGCAGTTCAAACCAGAAGCAGATACCGCCTTTGACGTTCTCCAGCCGCAGGCGCCGTGCAGGGTATCCGCGATGGCGCGGACAAGCGACAGACCGATGCCGGTGCCGCCGGCCTCGGGTGCGGGCGCGATCGGTGCGGTAGAATTTCTCCCAGATTTTCGGCAGCTCCTCCTCCGGCAGACCTTCACCTTCATTGAACACGGACAGGCGCACGCTGTTTCCGGTTCTTGCCGCCGAAATCTCAATGTGCTTGCCCTCGGGCGTGTAGCGGATGGCGTTGGACAGGTAATTCATCAGCACCTGATCGAGCAGATCACCGTCCGTGCGGACCGTAATATGCGTGTTATCATATTCCACGGTCAAACCTCGGTTTTCACACAAAAAACAGCGGTTTTTCGCACCGCTTCCGCACAAAGTGCATGCAGATCAATATCCTCGTCGAACGTCTGCTCTGCACCAAGCTCCAGCCGTGAAAGACTGAGCAGCTGCATGACCAGCTTGTTCATGTGGTCGGCCTCATCGGCGATGGTGTCGCAGTAGAACTTGCGGTCCTCGGGGTCATCGGCCACGCCAGCCGTCAGGCCCTCGGCATAGCCCTGAATGAGCGCGATCGGCGTTTTCAGCTCATGCGACACGTTGACGATAAACTCCTGCCGCATATTGTCGATACGCTCCTTCTCCTCGATCTCCTGCGCCAGCTGATCATTGGACTCCTTCAGCTCACCGATCGCCTGCTCCCAATACGCAGACAGACGGTTGAGCGACTGTCCCAGCTGGTCAATCTCATCGCCGTCCTCCTTGCCGGTGTACTGCATAGAGAAATCCAGCTCACTCATTCGGTCGGCCAGTCCCGCCATTTGAATAAGCGGGCGCGTAAACTGACGCGAGATAACATAGCCGCACCCCAGACAAATCAGCAGCGCACAGCCGCCGGCAATCAGCAGAAACACCAGATTCAGCGAAGAATTCTGTTCGATATACGCATAGGGCATATATGCAATCAGATATTCACCGTGTTCCGCATTCAGCACACCGATCAGGCACAGATACTGGTCATTATCGCGCAGACTAATCGTCATAAAGCGGTATTCGTTTTTACCCAAATCTACCCAGTCACGATTCTGGACCACGGACGCCAGCACCGCAAAGCTGCGGAACTTCTGCTCCATGTGCCCAAAATCAAACCCTACGTCGCCCTCCTGCATGCAGACGAGGTAATCACATCGCCGTTATCGGTCACCACCGCCAGACGAATGGCACTGCGGCTCTCATAGCTGTCCAGCAGCGCGGCAACATCCGAGGAATCACTCGCGTAGCTGGTGCAGATGCTGCCGTAGGCATCACGCAGCTCGCTTCGGCGTGTCATCATATAGTAATCCTGATAGAAAACACATTGAGCAGCACCAGAATACCGATAAACACCAGCGCGATAATGCTGATCGCGGCAAAAAACTTAAACCGGATTGACCGATGCTTCAGCTTCATACCTCAAAGCGGTAACCGTAGCCGCGCACGGTTTCGATCATGGTGCCACACTCCCCGAGCTTGGCGCGCAGCTTTTTGACGTGCGTATCCACGGTACGCAGGTCGCCGAAGTAGTCGTAACCCCAGACAGCATTGAGGATGCTCGCGCGACAGCGCAATCGCGCGGTTATTTTTGAAGTAGATGAGCAGCTCGTACTCCTTGGGGGTCAGGTCGATCGGCTTGTTCTCCACCATGACCTCACGGCGCAGCTCATTGACCGACAGCTTTCCGAGCTGTTCGAGCGGTGCACCGGCGCGGCCTTCTCGTTTGAGCAGTGTGCGCACGCGGGCCGCCAGCACGATCGGCGAAAACGGCTTCGTGACGTAATCGTCCGCGCCGCCCCTCAAGGCCGCGCACCTGATCCGCGTCCTCGGCACGGGCGGTGAGCAGCATAACCGGCAGGTGGGTTTCGCCGTGCTCCTGCTCGCGCAGCTCCCGCAGGACTTCAAAGCCGTCCAGCCGCGGGAGCATCACATCCAGAATGGCCATATCCAGTCCCGGACGGCGGTTCTCCAGAATATTCAGCGCTTCCTTTCCATCGGCGGCTTCGACGATGGTATGACCGTCCCGCTTGAGAAAGTCGCTGACCAGACGACGGATACGCGCCTCATCGTCTGCGATTAAAATAGTAGACAATATAATTCCACCTTACATTCTTATAATACCGCAAGTATACCGCCGGTGTTTGTTCGTTGTGTGAACAAAATCATGGGTTTTCAATTTTTGTTGAGCAGGAGGTTGCTGCTTGAGAAGCGAACCTAACTTGCCTGCCCGGCAGGGGCGCCGTACCCACGGCGAGGGGCAAGAGGGGTGGACACCTATGGTTTCCACCCTCTTGTGAATCTCCCCGCTTCCTCTTAGCGTCTGCCTGTCATAGAACTGAGACTCGCCAGAGAAACGGCCATATTGTTTATCTTCCGTAGGGGCGACCAATGTGTCCGCCCCTTCTCTACCTCTACGCAGTGTCAGATACTCTGCTGCTACACATACGGTTTAGTCTACGCAGGCGCGACACAAGGTGAATTGCCCGAAGGGCAAGAGAAGGTCCCCTGGGGGATACCCGTGTCGCGCAACTCGTTTGCACGTTATTGTGCACGGCACCGTTGGATTAAGCCGTGAACAACTCGTAGCTATACGGCATCCACAGTGCGGGCAGACTGCTGTCGGCTGTTGCCTTGTGCATGGTCAGCTTGACGTATTTGCCGTTCTCTTTACCGGTATTCGGGTCGGTAAACTGATAGGTCAGCGATGCAAATTCGTTATTATCGCCGTAAATCTTCACAGAATCACCGTCAAATATGCCGTACATATCACCTAAACCAAGGAAAAAATGCGGCTCCCTGTTCCGGTATCTGATCTTTCTGCAATACTCTTTGCAGATTTGCCAATTCATCATCGGTATAGACCGGCAAATCAAGCGTACCGTACAGCAAATCAGACTGCTCTGCGGTCAAGCCCTTTGTAGAATCAGCCAAATGCTCCACCGTTGTCGGTTCGGTATTGGTAATATCCTTGAAAGTCACCTCATCAGCGGCATAGATCTTATACTGTGCTTCGGTTGTCCAGTCGATACGGCTGACATAGACCTCACAGGAATTATTATCCGTATTCACGGCAACCTGATACGGCTGGTCATGCTGTGCGCCCATATGCAGGACCGCATAATGTGCACCAAGACTTGTCAGCAGCTGCGCACGGCGAACGGTACCGTCCTTATCCGTCAGGTCGTCGAATACAAAATCATCCGCAGTGATATTCTGCGCGGAAGTGAACATTTCCTTGTACTTGGCGGCAATCTCCTGATTGGACGGGTCATACTGCACATCGGACACATACGCCAGATAATAGGTCAAACCGTCCTTTTCGGCAAGCTGCTTGACCGGAGACGGATAATTTTCCGTCCAGTTTTCGCCGTATTCGCTGTGCAAAACGGCAGTCGCATCCACGCGTAATGTCATAATTGCACCGTCCTCGGTCGGGTCGCGGCTGGCATCGCCCATGGCGTTCTTCATGCCGAACAGGATACTATCGTCCTCCGGATTGCGCTTGGCATAGCCGTTATCGACGAAGGACTGCGGCAGCTTGAGGCTGTAATTCAGCGAATCGTTGTAGTAATCCGTTGAGGTAATATCGCTGTCCGCGTTCTCGTCCGCACTGTCGCTCCCGCTTGTATACACCGCGGTTGCCTTATGCTGAATATGGCTTGCGTCCGTGTATTCCAGCGTGACAGCATGGTAGAACGGATAGCTGATGGTACTCGAGAGCATTTCGCCAAGACTTGTCGGCACGGTATAGACCCAGCCATCGCCGGATTTCTGCAGCGTGATCTGCTCGTCGATCACACCGAACTTCGAGCCGTCCTCCCAGTTCACCAACCGGTTGGTGATTTCCACACCGCCGACCGGCTCGGTCTCAAATGTGAAGGTGATGGTATCGCCAACCTGCAACAGCGGTGTATCACCGCTCATAATAGCATCCAACGCATTGACACCGGCGTACAGCTTCTCTTTCCGCTCTGCACTGTGATGTCCTCGGTAATACCGATTGGCTGCCAGTAACCTGCGTCTGTCTGCTCCATGACTACATAAGCCGGCGCGAGATTATCTTCCAAATGTCAGCTTGACTTGCGCAAGCTGTATGCCGTCCTCGCTGTCGCCCTGCCACATCGTATTTGTGTCCTGCAAAAGCATCAAATAGGAGTCGCCGTGCAGCGCCATGCCGAAATACTGCATGGCCGCCTGTGCAGGGTCGGTGTAGCCTCTTATCATCTGCGTATCCATGCTGTCGATGTACTGCGGCACGGTCGGCCACGACAGACCGGTCGCATAGTACGTCCGGAACAATGCGCTCTGCGTCATGCCGTCCGTACTGAGTTCGCGGATATAGCCGATCACCGAGCTGTTTTTGTTCTCGCGGATGGTCTGCACGATGTACGCCGAGCGCGCATCATTCACGCCGCTGCCAGACAGACGGAATACAACGCAGTAGCTGCTTGCGTCATCGGTGGGTACAAGCACGAAATCCGTTGCAGACGGCGAGGACGGACCGTATTTCCACGTCCATTGCTCGCCGCCGGTCATAGCCATCTGCTGCGCGATAAGGTCTTTCTGACCATCCGGCGTCAAAATCGGGAAGATATACTGTGCGCTCTTGTGCAGCACGCCGCGTGCGTACTGCTGCGCGAGATCCGCCGCCGTGCGGGAACGAACGCCGCTGCCGTCCGTCCAGTCCTGCGGCAGCCAGCCCTGACCGAACTGGTTTATCATGGTGACAACAACCTTGCTGTTATCCTTAAACGTGAATGTCACCTTGCGGATGTCGTTGTACGGTGCGGCATCTTGGTTGCTGCCTTCCACCTGACTGACCGCCGGAGCAATGCCGAGCAGCACTTCTGCTGCATTTACCGGGTCGCTGTTGCCGATTACCGCCTTTGTTATCCGCCGAAACGAAATCCGGCAGACCAAGATCGTTTTCGTACAGCAGCTTGAAGTGCTCCAGCGAGTTTACCAGACCACTATCATCACCGGTGGAGCTTGTCAGGTCAGAGTCGGCTTCCCAAATCGCTTTAGAAATCAGCATTTTATCGCCCTTACCGGTGAAATACAGCCGCTGCGCTTCGCGGTACGGCAGACCCGGCGTAATGCCATTCGCCTGCATCCCCTGCGCCGCCATGCGCGCGGCGTCATACTCGTATTCGTAAACGATGAGTGCTGTCTGTGTTTCCGGTTCGTACTTGGTCACATAGCGCTTGTATACGGCCGCGCCGGTTGTGAAATTATCGACTAAGTTTTCACTGTTCGGCACAAGGTATTTGTTGAACGCTTCGGTATCTTCGTCCACATACGCCTGCGCGAATGTGTTTGCCATCATCAATGCGCGTTCCTCGGTGGTCTGATTGGGCTTCTTCTCCCCCACCGCAACCACGCAGCCGAGCGAACCGACCAGCAGCGCGATCATCACAACGAGCGCGACACCGCGTTTTTTGACCGACTTGTCAAACAGTCCCTCAAACCGACGCATGAGCGTCTTTTTGTCATCACCGAAGCACGATACCAAAGCCTTTCTCTTTTGCGCCTGCGCGATAGCCGACCGCAGGATGGTCTCGCCATAGGCTCTGCGGTACGCGCCGTCGTGTCCGCGAACAACCGCGTCGTCGCACGCCGCCTCAATGTCCTCCTGCGCGAATCGCGCGATCAGATGCACCAGCGGATTGAACCAGTGCAGGCAGCGTGCCGCCAGAAGCAGCCGCTTGAGCCACAGATCGCCATGCTTGTAATGCGTCAGCTCGTGGCGGAAAATGAACGCCGCATCCGTCCGGGAAATGCGCTCATCCGGCAAATACAGCGTCGGATGGATAAATCCGGCCAGCATCGGGCAGTCCGCCGCCGAGGATACCCGCAGCGGGATTTCCCGGTCAATAACCAGGTCGGCGCACTGCTCCTGCAAAATCGTGTGCAGATCCGCGCGTTCGACCGAACAGGACGTACCTTTCAGGCTGCGTATCAGCTGGTAATAGCCAATCCCCTGCCAGAGTACGCAGGCAATCACGCCTGCCAGCCACAGCGTCAGCAGAATGTCGGTAATATCCACGGTCTTGACCGTGCCGGTATCTGCCGCGCTGAGCGTTTGCGCCTGCGTACCCGTCACCCATCGGGTTGGGTTCTGCACAACCGGAAGTCCGGCCTGCCGGAACGCCGTCTGGTCGCTCTGCACCACATAGCTGGTGCGCGGCATGACCTGCACCGGCGCCTGCGGCAGTGTCAGCTGCACCGGAATGAGCAGCCGCAGCGCGAGAATCGCCCACACCACACATACCATACGGGCCGGATAACGCTTTTTCATCAGCCGCCGCAGAATGAGCGGCACGAGCGCCGCCAGCGATACGGTCAGGCCGATCTGCATCAGGTTGTTGAGCAGTTTTTCCGAGAATTGCAGCATAAGATCCCCTCCTTAGTGCGTCTGCCTGTCGAGGAACGCGCGCAGCTCGTCGATGTCCTGCTCGGTCAGTGCGCCCGCATCCGACAGGCTCGCGACCAGATTCTTCACCGAGCCGCCGCACAGCCGGCGCAGAAAGCTGACGCTCTCACGCTGACGGTAGTCCTTCTCGCTGACGAGCGGCGTGTACAGGTTTTGCCGTCCCTCCTTCGTGCAGGAAAGAAATCCCCTGTCGCACAAGCGGGACAGGAACGTGAGCACGCTGGTCATTTTCCAGTCCTTATCCGCGTGCTGCTGCACCGGCTGCCGTGACCTGTGTGCCCAGAGACCAGATGGTCTGCATGACCTCCAGCTCCGCATCGGGCAATCGCTTGTCGTTCCGCATAGTCTAACCCTCCTTTTATTCTACAAATGTAAAACACCTTTTATTGCTTATATTCTACAATAGTAGAAGATGGTTGTCAATCCTTATTGCACAAATTCCCGCAAAGTGCGCTGACATATACAAATTGTTTACATTTTGTAATTTTTATTGCGTTGACAGTGCTGTTTTTTTAGGATATGCTTTAATTAGATGAGTTTGATTTATCCATTCGGCACGGATTTTGCGGGGCACACGAAGCGCGTATGCGCTGCGCCCCTATCCGGGCGGCAGTCTTTTTTCTGCACCGGCTGACCGGGGTACACGAACTGCGTAAGCGTGTTTGCCCCTATCCGGGCGGAGTTTTTCCGCTGAGGTTCAGCGAGGAGTTGCGCTCTGCGGAGCGCGAGAGTTTGCCGCGCCCGCGGCGGGGGAAAGGAAGGACAACCTGCGGTTTTCCTTCCTCTTTGAACTCCTACCTTTCCCTTGTTAGATAGTCTGGCGCAGATTGCCGACATGTGACCGCTTCGAAAAGAAGAACGGCAAAGGATTTTTACTACCGTGTCGTTCTCAACCTGTTCGCAGGGTCAGATACCGTTCTGCTACACAGGTCGGAGGATCAACGCAGGCGCAACATACTCGTGTTGCGCAACTCGTTAGTCTGGAGATTATGGATGGCACCTACGAATCTATCTATTTAGTAGCATTTATCCTCGGCGGAGATTAAACCACATATGTAGCAGAACGGTATCCGGCACTGCGTATAGGTTTCGACATGGGAGCACACTGTGCTCCCCTACGGTAGAAAAAATCCTCTGCCGTCCTCCGTATCGAAGCGGTCGCCGATCTCTGGTCTGCGCCAGACTCAGGAATAAAGGGAAACGGGAGTTAGAGGGTAGAAACCGTAGGTGTCTACCCTCTTGCCCGCCGCGGGCGCGGCGAACTCCCGCGCTGCGCAAAGCGCAGCTCCCCGCTTGATTTCAGGCAAAACCTACCGCTCACAATCAAAAACCTGTTTTATATAAACCCAAAGGAGTTAATTTCCCATGCGAAAAACCGTTTCGCTCGTGTTGGCCATCTGCGGCACGCTGCTGCTTCTGCTGCTGTTCGCCACCGGACGTTTGATCTATACCCACGTTTACAGCCAGGACTTTTCCGACATCGCGGAAACCGGACCGCAATCCACCATCACCCTCACCGAGAATGACGTGGAGGTACCGCAAACCGACGACAACCAGAAAACCGCTATCATACAGCTTCTCAGTGAGCAGACCTACACCGCCTATCCGCACTTTATCAAGCCCAGCCAGAACAAGCTGACTGCCAACCGCCTGACCGTGACCTTCCAGAACGGCAACTCGATCGGCGTGAACACAGATGGCTATGTGTTCGTCAACGGCAAGCTGCGCGCCATCAAGAGCGGTGACGGACGCAATCTGTACCACGATCTGTTCGTGCTGTTCTATCCTACGGCGAAGGAGTAACAGAATATGAAAAATTAACCGCTTTATGGCTGTCTCTGCTGCTGGCGTTCGGCACGCTGACCGGCTGTGCCGGTCAAATCGGCATTATTGGCGGTGAGGACGGACCGACCGCCATCATCACCTCGGACAGCGCTTCCGCTGTTTCCGTCACCGAGGATGGGCAGTACGACAGCAAGGACGAGGTTTCCGCCTATCTGACCGAATACGGGCACTTACCCTCCAACTACATCACGAAAAAGCAGGCGCAGGCACTCGGCTGGCAAGGCGGCTCGCTCGAGCCGTATGCACCCGGCTGCTCAATCGGCGGCGACCGGTTCGGAAACTACGAAGGCACCCTGCCGGACGGCAGCTATCACGAGTGCGACCTCAACACCCGCGGAGCCGACAAGCGCGGCGCGGAACGGCTGGTCTACGCGGACGACGGCCGAATCTACTACACCGCCGACCACTATGAAACATTTGAGGAAATCACAGAATAACAATTCAAATTTCGGGGGAATGAGAATGAAAGAACTGCTTTTGGACGCGGAAACGCTGTACACGCGCAATCAGCTGCACGATGTGCTGGCCAAGGTGTGCGGCTTTCCTTCCGACTACGGCCGCAATCTGGACGCGCTGTACGACCTGCTGACCGCCTATCCGGCGGCGCGGCTCACGCTGCGGCACCCGGAGATGCTGGTCGCGCATCTCGGCAATTACGGCGAGCTGGTGCTCCGCGTGCTGGCGGACGCGGCCGCCGAAAATCCGGCGTTTACGCTGAATGTACAGTAACAGGCAAAACAAAAACCGAGGCATGTGCCTCGGTTTTTTTATTCCGGCTTGCTTGCAAGCCGCACCCGCATGGCAGGATTTCGTCCAGAAATCCGAGCCATTGGCTCCGCCGCAGCGGACAGCGCGTAAACGCGCATATAATAGAAAAAGGCGGTCTATGCCGCCTCTTTTCATAAAAATCCCGCGACATGTGCGTGGGATTTTATACAAGTAAGGGATTCTGTGTGCCCGCAAAGCGGACGCGCAGAATCCGCCCCAGACATGTCCGAGCTATTGCTCGGCATGTCCTCCTCGATCACGAGCGTGGTCGTGATCGAAGTTAGAATACGGTTACGACTGCACCCTTATAGGTCTCGTCAACGTACTTCTTAACGTCGTCGCTCTGCAGCGCCTTCTTCAGCGCCTGAATCTTGTCGCTGTTCTCCCTCACCGGAACGGCAAGCAACTACGTTTACATAGACCTTAGCGTAGTCCGGGTTCTCGGTGATGAGGGAGTCCTCAGCGGCGTTCAGGTCTGCCTGCAGTGCATAGTTGCCGTTGATAACAGCAAGGTCAACGTCTGCCAGAGAACGCGGCAGCTGCTCAGCAGCGATCTCCTGGATGTCCAGGTTCTTCGGGTTCTCGGTGATATCCAGCTTGGTAGCGTCGGAGGTCGGGTCAATGCCGTCCTTCAGCTTGATCAGACCGGCATCCTGCAGCAGAAGCAGTGCGCGGGTCTCGTTGGAGCCGTCGTTCGGGACGGCAATGGAAGCGCCGTCCTTCAGCTCCTCGATGGAAGCGGTCTTACCGGCGTAAATGCCAAACGGCTCGTAGTGCATATCGAATGCAGCAGCCAGATCCGTGCCGTTCTCCTTGTTGAAGTTGTTCAGGTACGGAGTGTGCTGGAAGTAGTTTGCATCCAGATCACCGTCAACCAGTGCGGTGTTCGGCTGCACATAGTCGGTGAACTCGACTACATTCAGGGTGTAGCCCTCAGCCTTGAGTGCGTCCTTTGCCGCATTCAGGATCTCTGCGTGCGGAGTCGGGGTAGCGCCAACGGTAATCGTCTTGTCGTCGCCTGCTGCTGCGCTGCTGCTGTCAGCTGCAGCGCTGTCGGTCTTGCTGCCGCCGCAAGCGGTCAGTGCGGTCAGGCACAGGGCGCCTGCCAGAATTGCTGCGATTGTCTTCTTCATGGGAATTCGCTCCTTTTTTTGATATATATCATTTTTAATGATAACAAAATAAAATTGAGAATGAAAAACGATTATCTGTTTCTCTTATCCAGATGGTGTGCAAGACGCATGCCGACCTCCTGGAAAATCTGAACAACGATAACGATAATGATAACCGCTACCAGCATGATCGGGAAATTATAGCGGTTATAGCCGTAGTTTACGGCTACGGTACCCAGACCGCCGCCGCCGATAAAGCCTGCCATTGCGGAATAGCCGAGGATGGTAACGACCGAAATCGCGCCGCCGACCATCAGGGACGGCTTTGCCTCCGGCACGAGCACCTTCCACACGATCTGCCACGGACTTGCACCCATGGACTGTGCGGCTTCGATCACACCGAACGGCACCTCCTTGATGGAGGACTCGACCATGCGGGCTACATACGGTGCTGCCGCAAAGGTCAGCGGAACGATCATCGCAGTGGTGCCGATGGCCTTGCCGACGATCGCGCGCGTCATCGGCGTAATCATAACGCCCAGGATCAGGAACGGCACCGAGCGCAGAATATTGACAACCACGCCCAGAACGGTGTTGAGTACCGGAATCGGGCGGATACCGCCCTTATCGGTAACAACCAGCGTCAGACCGAGCGGCAGACCGATCGCATACGAGATAACGGTCGAAACAATGACCATATACAGGGTTTCCCAAAGGCTCTGCGCCCAAACATTAAACGGAAGCATAATCGGCTACCTCCTCTGCGTGTACGTTCTGGGTTTCGAGGTACGCCAGTGCGCGTTTTGCCGCGCGTTCGTCCTCGGGAAGCTGCAGGATCATCTGACCGTAAGCCTTGCCATCGATGTTCTTGGTGTCCGCGAACATAATATTGACCGGCGCCTTGCACTCGAGCACCATGTTGGATACCACCGGCTCGAACGACGAATTGCCGTCGAATACAATGCGGCAGTACCGCTTGCCGGTCGCAAAGAGAATTGCGCTTGCCGTCCGGATAGATAAGCTGCTTGGCCATTGCGGATTTCGGTCGGGTGAACACCTCGTCCACCGTGCCGACCTCGGCAATACGGCTGGAATCAATGATCGCAACTCTCTGGCAGATTTCCTCGATGACCGCCATCTCATGCGTGATAACGATGATGGTGATGCCGAGCGTCTTGTTGATCTCCTTGAGCAGTGCGAGGATCGACCGCGTTGTCGTCGGGTCGAGTGCGCTTGTTGCCTCGTCGCACAGCAGGATTTTCGGGTTGGTCGCAAGTGCTCGTGCAATCGCCACACGCTGCTGCTGACCGCCGGACAGCTGGCTCGGATAGTTATCCGCACGGTCTGACAGACCGACGATCTCAAGCAGCTCACGCGCCCGTTTTTCCGCATCGGCTTTGCTCGTTCCCGCAATCTCGAGCGGAAAACAGATATTCTGCAGTGCGGTTCTCTGCTGCAGCAGGTTGAACTGCTGGAAGATCATACCCATCGAGCGGCGGGCCTCCAAAAGCTGCTTTTGCTCAGCTTTCCAAGCTCCTGTCCGTCCACCGTTACCGTGCCCTCGGTGGGCTTCTCCAAAAAATTGATACAGCGTACCAGTGTGGACTTGCCTGCGCCCGAAAGACCGATAATGCCGAAAATCTCGCCGCGATAGATATCAAGGTCGATACCATTCAGCGCAACTACCGTTCCGGCTCTGCCGCGAAAGGTCTTGTTCAGACCCTGAATCCGGACGATCACATCCTGTGCCACATTCATTCCTCCTTACATTTTCAAAAGAAAAGCGGAAAGCAGGTTTCTGCTTTCCGCCCGTTTTCTGTATCAGCCGCATGAAAAGCGGCCCGCCTATGCGTTTCAGCCTTACGGCTGCTTCGCAGAAAAACGAGCAGAACCACACATCATGCACATTTCCATTCGAACTGCACGCACGGTGATTTCCTCCTTTTCCTGCGGTTTAAATACTCTAAGCTGTGGGATAAGTATAGCTTTTTACAGGCGGTTTGTCAAGTAGTTTTGTCCAAACAGAGCGTAAAAATACGATCACTCGATCAAATACTGCTTAACCAGACGGGCATAGAACATATTGCCGTAGGCATACCGCCAGCCGCCGTTTTCCTGAACTGCCATCGGGTTATCATACTGGATGGTATTGCCGCCGGACTGCTTCTCCGCGAATTTCTCAGCCAGCTCGGTGCTGTACACCCGTTGAACTTGGCCGCGTAATCGAGGAAACCGCTGCCGTAATTATACGCCTGAATGATGCAGTCAGATCACAGTCCAGCGATTTGCCCTTGCTCAGCAGGTGTGCAAAATATGTGCAGCCCTGCCGGATCTATCACTCCTCCTCAAGTTAATCGGTCGGCAGTCCGGCGCTGCCGGAGGACTGCATGATGTCGGTCAGCTTGCCGCCGCTCTCCACCTGCATGATGGCCAGCAGTACATCCGTGTACTCCGGAATGCCGTTATGCTCGGCATATTTCTGCACCACCGGCTGATAATACATAACCGACTGATAGACATTCACTGCCTTGGCTACCTGCTTGACCTCCTCGGTCGCGCTCGTGCCGGAATTGCCGGTATCACCGTCCGCGCCGCTCTGCTGCGGTGTGCTGATCAAATGCCGAAAGGCGAAAATAAGCACAATGAGCAGGACTGCCAGCCCGAGCAGCGCAAACTGCCGACGGCGTGCCCGCTGTCTGCGGCGCACTTCCGCCTCGGGCAGACGGCGTCTGACCGTTTTCTGCGTTCTTACCGGCTGCATATGCCGCGTACTGCGATGTGCATGGGCGGTTTTCCGCCGATCGCTGCCTCTGTTATGTCGTTTTTTGTTGCTTTCTTGCCATGTTATCGCTTTCCTGTGACAAAGTGGTTGCTCTCACCGGTGACCAGGCGGAACCTTCCCTGTCACCATTGGCATTATTGGCTATTTTACCACAACATTGCGTTTTGAGCAACATTTCAGGCGATCATCATGTAATATTTTCCAATTCCGATTTGCTCCGCAGCAGCCCCTCCTGCTGTGCCCAGTCGCGCAGCACGCGGTTTTTCGTTGACCGGACCGAACAAATCCAGACAGCAGACCGCATTTCCGCACTGCCGTACAAGCGCCTGCGCACGCGCGTAAGCGTCCTCACCGATTGGCTGGTACGCCCGCTCGGTGACGGTCTCGACCGCCAGAGCACGAGCCGTCGGCAGCTCTACATCGTTCTCCGGCAGAATGCCTGCCGCGAACGGAATGCCGCGCCGCTGCAGTCTGCGGTACAGTGCCGTTCCGCTTCCGCCGCCGCCGATAACAAACACGCGCGGCTCGCCTGTCACCCCGCTCGAGCTCCAGACTGCCGAACTGCTCGTTATAAGTGCCGCGCTCGAGGTCATCACAGGGTGCGGATGTAGTCGCCGGTGAATACCTGCTCCGGCGTGCCGCAGCGCTCAATTCTGCCGTTGTGAACGCAGATGAGCCGGTCGGACAGCTTCTGCGCCAAATCGATTTCGTGCAGCGAGAGAATGACCGCCACCTGCTTTTCGCGCACCAGCTGCTTGAGCATGGTCACCAGTTCCAGCTTGTAGCGGATATCGAGGAAGGAGGTGGGTTCATCGAGCACAATGACCTCCGGCTCCTGGCAGATGGCGCGGGCCAGCAGCACACGCTGCCGCTGTCCATCGCTGATGCAGGAAAAATCGCGGTCGGCAAGTTCATCCGCGCCGACAAGCGCAAGCGCCTCGTCCACCTTGGCGCGGTCCTCGTCGCTGAGCAGACCAAGCCGTCCGGTGTACGGATAGCGGCCTGCAGCCGCCACATCCCAGCAGGTCATCAGCTCCGGCCGCACATGCTCGGTGAGCAGCACGGACATCGTGCGCGCAAGGTCACGTTCAGGCAGAGTCTGCAGCGATTTGCCATCCAGATATACCGTACCGCCGATAAGCGCCAACTGACGGATGAGGCTTTTGAGGATGGTCGATTTACCCGAGCCGTTCGGACCGATGAGCGTTAAAATCTCACCGCGGTGAACACGCAGGGCGATGTCGCGGATGAGCGGCACACCGCGGTAGCCGACGGTCATTTCTTTTGTTTCGACGAAAGGATGGGCCATTTTGTACCTTCTTCTTTAACATGATTGCTTACGAAGCAAGAGAATCTTGCCTACCCAGCAGGGGCGCCGTGCCCACGGCGAGGGGCATAAGGGTGGACACCAAGGTTTCCACCCTTATGAATCCCGTTTCCTTTTGGGATAACACGGCGAAATTTGCAGAACTGAGACTATAAGGAGAACGGCTGTACTGTTCCTCTTCCGTAGGGGCGGACCAATGTGTCCGCCCATTTCCCTACCTTAGATGCTCAAGCTGTTTTCTGTCTGCTACACATGCGGGTTCATCTACGCTGGGTGCGGCATGACAGTGCCGCACGATTTGTGAGCCGGTTATAACAGACAGCATCTGCGTAGATAGATTATACTAAGCAGAAAAAATTCGTAGGTGCCGGGCGTTACAACGTGCCCAAAGGGTTGCGCGGCACTGCCATGCCGCGCCTGCGGAGACCTTCCGACCTGTGTAGCAGTACGTTATCTGTGAACCGCGAAAAAGCGGAGAAAGACACGCAAGAGTAACCCGACTGCCGTTTCCCCTTTTTCGAAGCGGTCGCCGGTCTCTGGTATGCGCCATACTATCTAACAATAGGAAACTGGAGTTCAAGAGGATAGAAACCTTGGTGTCTATCCTTTTGGTCCCCAAGCCAAGGGTTGGCTCCCACTCCCTCTGCGTGAGGACGCAGACTCACCATCGTGAGGACTTCCGATGCACCATAATATAAATAACGACCGGCGCACCAAACAGGGCTGTTACGGTGCTGATACTCAGCTCCGTCGGTGCAAACACCGTCCGCGCGATGAGATCGCACAGCAGACAGAATCCCGCACCGCCGAGAAAGCACGCCGGTATCATCAGGATCGGCTTTGCCGTGCCGAACAGGCTTTTCGCAAGATGTGGAACCGCGATGCCGACGAACGAGATCGGTCCGGCAAACGCCGCTACACACGCCGAGAGCACGCTCGACAGCAGGATCAGCACCACGCGGAACGCGGTGATATTGACGCCCATACTGCGGGCATACCCCTCTCCGAGCTGGTACGCACCGATCGGCTTGGACAGCAGGAACACGCACACGAGCGACACCAGCACCACCGGCGTCATCACGCGGATATTGTCCCAGGAAATGCCCGAAAAGCTGCCCATCGACCAGTTATGCAGGTTGACAATATTGGAATCCTCAGCAAAGGTAATGACGAAATCCGTCACCGCCGAGCAGATATATCCGATCATCACGCCGCTGACCACCAGCAGCGGCATCTGCCGCCGCGCGCTGCGCGATGAGCAGCACAAAGCCCATCGAGAGCATGGCTCCCGCAAAGGCGGCTGTTATCATGACGGCAGAGCCGAGCACACGCCCGCAGGACAGCGCGCCTATCATCGTCAGCGCGACCGTCAGCTTGGCACCCGAGGAAATACCCAGCACGAACGGTCCCGCGATCGGGTTGGCGAAAAAGGTCTGCAGCAGAAAGCCGGAGACAGACAGCGCACCGCCGAGCAGGATGGCCGCGAAGATACGCGGCAGGCGAATCTCCCACACGATGACCGCATTGTCGCCGCTGTGCGTCAGCAGAATCTGCGCGACCTCTCGGACGGACAGGTGCAGGCTGCCCGAGTTGACATTCCACACGAACAGCACGGCCAGCAGTGCCAGAAGCACGGCAAACGCGCCCGCATAGCGCATTTTAGGCTGAGGTTTCATGGGAAATCCTCTCCTTTCAGGACAGATTGTGTAAGTATTTCAGGGTGGACGGATCGCCGTCTGCAATAACGGTATGGAAGTCGCGGATCAGCTCGTCCAGTTCCATTGTGGACTGGTACAGGTTCTTCTCCGTACACCACATTGCCGGTTTTCACGGCCTTGAAGTCCGCAAGCAGCGGGCTTTTTTCCAGCAGCTGGTCAAGCGTCTGCAGCTCACTGTCGATGGTGGCGTTGTAGATCATCACGTCCGCGTCCTTGGCTCCGGCGTAAAAAACTCTCCATCTGCATGTTGACGGTGGACTTTGCCGTATCGTCTGTCAGATCGTCAAAAATGTATTTTCCTCCTGCCAGACTAATCATTTCCGCGATATAATCCGTGGATTTGCGAACATTTGCCGCACCGTTCGACGTGATGTAAAAGAACGAAACCGTCTTGCCGGCTGCCGGCTTCTGCAGGATATCCACAATGCCGTCCACCTTATCCGCAAACAGCTTTTCCGCCTTGTCTTCGCAGCCGAGCAGCGTACCGTACACCTCGATCCACTCCATGCGGCCGAGTGCGTGCGGCTCGTAGCTGGAACGCTCGACAAACACCGGAATACCCAGCTTTTCGAGCTGCCCTTGACCTCGGGCGTATGGTAGATCATGGTATTCTCAATGGCCAGATTGCAGTCAGCGGAGTAGATGGTCTCGTAATCCGGCGCGCTGTACTTGCCCGCATAGGTGATCTTGCCGTCCGCCATCGCCTGCTTGGCTTCGTCGATGTACCAGCCGTCCTGCCTGGTGCCGGACAGTGCAATACTGTCCAGCGCATCCAGTGCAACGAACTGATCCATGACACTCGAGGAGACCAGATAAATGCTGTCCAGCGGCTGCTGCAGCACCACGATATCTGCGTCCAGACCGTCCGGCACGGACGCGTTTTCCGAACGACCAGATAACGTGCGTCGTCCTTCACGGTAATGAGCGAATAGCCGCCGTCATAGTGATCGACCGAAAAACACTCGGCATACTCCAAATCCACGCTGTCGGTCGGCTGCATGTCGCTCCACGAGACCGCCGCCTGCGTCTGTGCGATCGATTGCCGGGCAGTTCCGCAGCCGGACAGACCGCCGAGCAGCAGTGCCGCACTCAGGCACCATGCTGTAATTCTTCTCATTTTGCTGCCGGAGCGATGGACGCAGAGTCAAAACGCAGCGTGTACTCGATCTCGTGCGGCTCACTCATTGCGGTAGTGTCGGCTACGACCGGCATCGCCCAGTCAAAGCCCGCAACCGGAATTTCAAACGTGGAGTGCTCATTTTCGATCACAGCATCGTATTTTTCATCGTCCACCTTCATGTAATCGTAGTTTTGCTGCTCCAGATGATCTTAGCCGTCACCTTGCCGCCCGAAACGGTCAGCGCTGCAGGAGATTCCACGCTTGCACGGCCGGAGCCGCCGGAAAGCGTTACGTCAGCGGTGTAGGTGCCGTCTGCGAGAGACAGGCTCTCAGCGGTGGTCATTACGCCGTCTGCCAATGCGTCTGCCGGCAAAGAGTCCGCGCGGAACACCAGGGTGCGGTCGTACCACTTCTCCTTCTTCTTGCTGAAGGCTGCGCAGTCAATTCCCTCATCGAGCGCCTTAACCGGAACGGTAAAGCTGTGTGTACCGTCGGCTTCCTCGGTAAACGGAATGTAGTCGGCCTCATCAGCAGCGGCAGCCTCCTCGCCGGTGCCCATGTAGACGTACAGATAACCGGTACCGCCCATGTGCATCTTAGCGGTCATTTCGCCGTTCTTGACGGTCAGCTCGCATGCGGTAACGTTGAACATGTTGGAGCTGGAATCGACGGTTACATCGTAGGTGCCGTCCTTCACTTTGTCGCCGGTGATCGGCGTCATGCCGTCCTCAACAACGTCCTCGACATCGGTCATATCGGACGCAGAAGCGACCTGAGAGGTGGTGCTGCTGTCCTGCGCGGAGGTGTCCTTCTGGGTGCTGCCGCCGCAGGCGGACAGGAGCATGAATGCCGCAAATACGGCGCTTAACAGTGCTTTTTTGTTCTTCATTGTGGCTTCTCCTTTGTTTTGCGATATAAAAACGGGATTTTGATTTATCTATTTGCTAAAGCAGCAGGAACAGGGGCCAACCTTTGGCTGGGAGGTCCAAAGGATAGGCACCACGGCAGTCGGCCTACCCTTACACGCTGACAAGGGTCTCTTCTGCGTCAGACAGTGCGTGCCACATCGTTATCGCAGGCGTAATCCTTTGGGCGGCATAGCCGTGCCGCCCTCTGCGTAGGCTTTCCGATATGTGTAGCAGTACGCTGTCTGTGAACTGCGCATATTTTGCGCAATAAACGCTGTGGTAACCCGACTGCCGTTCCTTTATAGCCTCAGCTCTCTGATTGCCGCCGTGCTTTCTAAGGGAAAAGGGAAGATTCATAAGAGGGTGGAAAACCGCAGGTTGTCTACCCTCTTATGCGCTCCGCCGCGTAGGCGAGTTCCGTTCGCTTCTCAAGCGCCAAGTTCACTTATCAAACCGATTAAACAAATCAAAATTTCCACAAAAACAGGGTCCGTCCGCATTCCACGGTCCGGACCCTGCTGTTTACTTGATTTACTTCAGGGAATCAATCGCTGCCTGTGCGTGTGCAACAAACAGATCCTGGATTGCCTGCACAGAGCCAAGGCCCTCAACTACGGTGGTTACCTCGAAGCCTGCCTTCTCAAACTCGGTCTTCCAGGAGCCGTCCTCGTCACCTGCCATATCGTTATTGGCGTGGTCGCCTGCAACGATCATCAGCGGACGCAGAACAACCTTCTTATAGCCGCCTGCCTTAACGGCTGCGATTACGTCATCGAGGGACGGAGTTGCCTCAACAGTGCCGACAAAGTAGTTGTCGTGGCCTGCGGCCTTGAGGGTCTCCTGCATCTTGGTGTAAACCTGATTGGACTCTGCCTCGGTGCCGTGACCCATGAAGCAGATTGCGGTCTCGCCGTCGTCGTACTCCTTGGTTGCGTCTACGATGGCATTCATAACCTTCTGGAAGTCATCATCAGAGGTCAGCAGCGGATCACCGAGCACGATCTTCTCGAAGGAATCCGAATAGCCTGCCAGCTCATCCTTGAGGTCGTTGTACTCCAGACCGTTCATCAGATGGGTCGGCTGAACAACCAGGGTCTTTACCTTGTTGTCTACGGCGCGGTCCAGTGCCTCGGTTACGTTGTCGATCTTCTCGCCGTCACGCTTGTTTACATGGTCGATGATGATCTGGCTGGTGAAGCCGCGGCGTACCGCGTAATCCGGGAACGCCTTCTGCATCGCCTTCTCGATGGCGCCGATGGTCTCACGGCGGCTGTCGTTATAGCTGGTGCCGAAGCTGACTACGAGCAGCTCGGTATCGCCAATTTCATCCTGATTCAGCGGATCGTCCAAGGAAGCGTCACCCGTTTCATAGTTTTCGTCCGGATCGGTCTGATCCTGCGCATCAGTCTGTGCAGTGGTGTTATTGTCCTTCGTGTCATCCGCAGCTGCGGTCTTGCTACCGCCGCAAGCGGTCAGCAGGGACATCAGCATGCCGGAAACGATCAGCATAATGCCGAGCTTCTTCAGTTTGCTTACTTTTGCTCATGGTTTTCCTCCTTCATTTTGCCTGCAAAGCGAAAGCGCACGCTTTGAAAGAAAAAGGGTACGGAAAACACACAGTCCCCATCAATATATGATGAAAGGGACTGCTTGAATCAAAAAATCATGCGGTATCAGTACAATCAATAACTCGTGACCCGGAAGCAGCTTCCCGTACCAACAGATCGGCAGGTTTCCTGACTTGCGGCTCTTAATGCAATACCGCATAATTGCACAAGAGCGATTTGCGAGTAAATTCTCGCGTACTGACGAGGTGTGGTTTTGCGGTAATATTTGATGTATTACCGTGAAATCACAACGAAGTCAGGACACAAAATTTCCGCAAAGCGCCGCAGCTTTCATCATGCGATGTTGCCTTAGAACTGCCGCCTTCCCGATACTGCAATATCAGTGACGTAAATGGCAGTCCATTCCCCGCTTACAGTGACGAGATCGTGCAGGATTTGCACCTGCTTCCCTTTTTACCCGCTGTCCTGTTCGAAAACATACAGCGGCACCGACTGTTCGCTTATTTACTTATTGCGCGGGAAATTCCCGCATTGCACGAGTATTATCCTATATTTAACCGTCAATTACAACCGCTTTCCGGAGAAAAACGCGTTCTCATGTCTCCTGCGGCCGGAAAACCTTTTTCCGCACGATCAGGTAGCACACAAAGTGCGCCAGGATGGTCAGTATCCACGAGATCGGGTAGGACGCATACAGGATGAACAGCGTATGCTGCACGCGAAAGACCGTAAAAATCCAGATGATACGGAACACACATGCGCCAATCAGCGAGACGATCATTGGCAGCATGGAATAGCCCAGACCGCGTATTGTGCCCGCGAGCACATCCATCATGCCGCACAGGCAGTAGGTGACGCTGATGACCGACAGGCGCTGCATACCGAACGAGATGACCTCCAGATCATCCGAGTAGATGTGCAGCAGATGATTGCCGAGCAGATGTGCGCCGTTGCCGAGCACCAGACCGATCAGTGTGACGATGCACATGCAGCGCACGAGTGTCTGGTCGATGCGGTGATAATTCTTTTGCACCGAGATTCTGGCTGGTGAAGCTGATGGAGGTCTGATAGAACGCGTTCATCGCAGTGTACACAAAGCCCTCAATGTTGGCCGCAGCCGTGCTGCCCGCAACCGTTACTGCGCCAAAACTGTTGACCGAGGACTGAATGAGTACGTTCGAGATATTGAAGATAACGCTCTGCATACCGGCAGGCAGACCGACCTGCATGATTCTCAGGAACTTATCCATGTGGAAGTGCAGACGGCGCAGGTCGAGATGGCACATGCCGTCCGATTTTACAAGGCACAGCACGGTCAGCGCCGCAGAGACACACTGGCTGAGCACGGTGGCGATCGCAGTTCCGGCAACGCCCATGCCGAGCAGGCACACAAACAGCAGGTCGCCGAGGACGTTCATCACGCCTGCCGCCATCAGGAAGTACAGCGGACGCCGGGTATCGCCCACGGCACGCAGCACGGCTGCACCGAAGTTGTAGATCATGGTTGCCGGCATACCGATGAAGTACACCTGCATGTACAGCACGGCCTGGTCGATAACCTCGTCCGGTGTGGCCATCAGCGTCAGCATGGGACGTGCAAGCACAACGCCGAGCACGATCAGTATCGTGCCGCCGATCAAGCCGGTGAGCAGCGCCGTCTGGATGGTCTGCTGTACGCCGTCGTAATCCCGCTCGCCGTAATGCCGCGCGACAAGCACGTTCGCGCCAACCGAAATACCGATGAATGAGTTGACCAGCAGGTTGAACAGCGAGGTGGTCGAGCCGACCGCCGCCATCGCATTGCTGCCCGCAAATTTGCCGACTACAACAATGTCGGTCGCGTTGAACAGCAGCTGCAGCACACCGAAAGAATCAGCGGCAGCGAAAACAGCAGGATTTTTGCTCAGCAGCGGACCGCTGCACAGGTCCATCTCGTAGCTGCGTTTCATTCGTTGAAGCACTTCCCTTCTTGCGTAAAGTTTTCTATTGCCTATATTATCTATCGGAATATCGGTGGTGTCAATGGGTGATTGTGTTTCGGGGGTATTCATGGTATAGT
>VOFB01002061.1_pt1 | contig 23904 bp, 27 predicted proteins | sample 5384141 | NCBI WGS metagenome assembly VOFB01 (sample SAMN12384721, study PRJNA508395) | human gut metagenome | isolation source: healthy gut A | host: Homo sapiens | reverse complement strand
AAACGGATAATCCGTCACCATGCTTTCATCCATCCGGTAGAAAGCCAGCGCCGAACCATTCGGAGACCAGAAAGTCCCTTTATGGATACCGAACTCGTTCTGATGAACGGACTTCCCGCAAACAACACCTTCAGCCGTTTCGTCCGTCACGATACTGACAGCGTTATCCGGCGAAAGGATTTTCAGGTTGTCCTCCTCCGTAAAAGCCAAATAACCGTTGGCCGGACAAAAGTCTAAATTCTCCCAGGAACCATTCAGATCATACATGCTTACAATCCTGTTTTCCACAAAATCGTAATGGAAACGATGGTGCTTGGCATTAAAAGCAAGCACCGGCTGATCTTTGTAAGGAACCGAGAAGAAGGGCATACCGCCAACCGACTGCGCACCGGCCACCGCAAGCGCTTCGTTCAACTGCTGGCGGGTAAAGGCGACTTTCACCGCCTTTGTCGATTCTCCACTCATCATGCTGTCACCCTTGACATACAGATATGTGTCTCCACACCACTGCAACTGTTTCAAGTTGCGAGGCACAAAAACGACTTTGCGTCTTTCCACCGGGAATCAAGTCATGCAAAGTAAACTGTTTGTCTTGTCCCATCATCGACAACGGATTTATAAGTGCCAAAGCACATAATACACCTAAAATATTAATCCTCAAAATCATCCTTTCCTCTTCTTTTGAATGGTTTCTTAAACGAACGGTCACCGAACTTTTTCTTACCGCCAAACTCCTCGTCATCCTTAAAATGTCTCTTGACAGGACGTTTGCCGACAAAATCCCTACGAGCCGGACGGCCATCTGCACGGTCATCGCCGAAATAGCGTTTGCCGGGGATAAAAGGCGTCCGCTCATTGTCGTCCTCAGCATGCGCGGCAGCAAAACGGCGGGCGGGACGATCCATGCGGTCGGTACGGAAATTCGGACGTGACGAGCGGTCCGGCTTACGTTCGAAAGAAGGTCTTTCCGGGCGGGAAGGACGTGCTTCACCTTCTTCGTTCAGTGCTTTCTTATAGTCTTTGATTTTTCCTTCGAATATATCGTAACAACGGTATTCGCATTCCAACGATCCGTTCATAAGCTTCATCTTTTCACTCGGTTTCAAGCCGATCTTGTCGAAGCATTCATCCTTATAACTCAGAATCCATACTTTATAGCCAGTAAACACATGTTTGACACGTTCACCGATCATATTGTACAACCCCAACAAATCACGACTGGAAATACGTTCTCCATAAGGAGGATTGGTCACCATGATGCCCGGCTGGGGAGCCTCCGTGCATTGCTGAAACGGCTGGGTCCTCAGTTCGATATATTTCATCAGGCCGGCACTACGGATATTCTTCTCGGCAATCTCGATCGCCGCCGGATTGATATCGGCACCATAACATTTGAAATTAAACTCACGTTCCTGACTCTCGTCGTTATAGATACGGTCGAACAGTTCCTGGTCGAAATCGATCCATTTCTCGAAAGCAAACTCCTTACGATGCACGCCCGGCGCAATATTCAAGGCGATCATCGCCGCTTCGATCAGCAACGTACCGGAACCGCACATCGGATCGACGAAATTCGACTCGCCTTTCCAGCCTGTTTTCAAGATCATACCGGCAGCCAGCACTTCATTCAACGGAGCTTCCGTCTGATCCACACGGTAACCGCGTTTATGCAAGCTCTCGCCCGAACTGTCGATAGAGAGCGTACAGTCGTTATGTGAAATATGAATATTGATATACAGATCCGGATTGTTTACACGGACAGAGGGGCGCTTCTGATCCTTCTCCATGAAATAATCCACGATCGCATCCTTCGTACGATAAGCAACAAACTTGGAGTGATTGAAATCTTCAGAGTAGATTACAGAGTCGATGGCAAACGTCTTGTCCAAAGACATGTAGTTTTCCCATTTCACCTTCTTAACCTCTTTGTAGACAGTATCGGCGTCTTTAGCTTTAAAGTGATAGATAGGCTTCAAGATACGCAATGCCGTACGGCAATAGAAGTTGGCTTTGTAAAGCACTTCCTTATCCCCGGTAAAGGAAACCATCCGGCGGCCAATCTGTATATCGTTGGCACCTAAAGATAATAACTCGCCGGCCAGGATTTCTTCCAACCCGTAAAGGGTCTTAGCCACCATTTCAAATGTTTCGCTCATTTTAAGTTGAAAGTTAACAATGATTCCTCATCGTTTATTAGTAATTCTATTTTAATTATTAATTATTCTTTGTTCTATGACTTCACTGGCAGTCAACTGACTTTATTAATTGTCTGCTGGCTCACGGTTGCTCCCGCCGGAACATCTTCCGTGATCCAGACGTTGCCACAGATCGTAGCTCCTTCGCCAATACGAATACGCCCTAACAATGTGGCATTGGAATAGACAGTCACATGATCGCCCAACACCGGATGACGCGGCACACCGCGTATCGCATTCCCGTTTTCGTCAGGCGGCAGTTTCTCTCCTGCCAGACTGACTCCTTGGAAGATACGGACGTGGTTCCCGATAACACTGGTCTCACCGATAACGGTTCCCGTCCCGTGGTCAATCGAGAAATAGTGTCCGATCTCCGCCCCCGGATGGATATCGATACCAGTCTCCGAATGGGCCATTTCAGTAATCATGCGGGGAATAAAGGGAACGCCCAACCGGTATAGCTGGTGCGCAATACGATAGTTGCAGACAGCCCGGAAACCAGGATAGCAAAAAATAACTTCATTGATGTTCTGAGCAGCAGGATCACCGTTGAAAGCAGCCTCGGCATCCGTCGCCAACAAGGCGCGCATTTCGGGAAGCGTACGGATAAAGGCTTCCGACAGTTTTTCCGCCTCGGTAAGGATCTTTTCTTCGGGACAAGAAACACAGGCAGTATCAGCAAAACAAAGCCCTGCATAAATCTGCTTGGAAAGCAGCGTATGCAACGTTCCGACGTTCACGCCGGTATGAAAACGGATGGTCTGCTTGCTGATCCGTGCATTCCCGTAATAACCGGGGAAAAGGATTGCCCGGCATAAATCTATGATCTCTTTCAGCACCTCACCCGAAGGAAGCGCCTCTTCATCGCGGTAAGCATGAAACAGTTGATGGTAAGACCCCTCGTCCGAGAGCATCTCAACTGTATCATTCAAGACCTTGCTATGCTTTTGCAATCCCATTATTCAGCAATATCATATTTGGCAACAAAAAGTAAGAAGAAATTGACAATTAACAATTGACAATTGACAATTATTTGCCCATCATACAACGCTTTATCCAAAAAAGACAAACCACCCGGCAACGTCAATTTTCAATTTTTAACTTCAATTTTCAGCTTATTATGCGGTGCCCCGAATTCCTTGCAGGTCACTTCGTCCATTTCCACAATCCATATTTTGACATTCTTCACAGCCGGATCGGAATAGCGGAATTCTTTATCCGAATACTGTTTCATAATGATATCCAGAGCTTCCGTTTTTTTATCGAAATCTTCTTCAAAGTGGACTTCACCCCAGCAAATCACGCTCTTGGAGCGCATCCGGTAGCTACAAAGCGACCTCGGATGCTGGAAAACGAGATCATGGTCCGTGCTAAATGTAATGCAGACACGCGGATTCCGTTCCAAAATGGAAATACTCCGTCCTTCCTGTGCCGAATGCAGGTATATAACACCATCACGATAGCCAAAGTTCATCGGCAATACATAGGGGAGTCCCATCCGTATCGGCCAGTCCCACATAACAGATATCACACTTCTTAATGGTCGCTTCAATCAGTTCTTTGTCGGTATGTACTAATGTCTTCATTTCGCATTTCTGTTTTTATCCCTACAAACATACAAGTTTTTTATCTTTTTCAAGATGCTCTCGCAGGATATATTTGTCGCATCCTCCTACAAAAACAGAAAGGTCATTCTCATTTTCCTATCGGCACGTCATAATATCATAGCAAAGGTTCTTTGTCAGTTTAAAGACAGCACTTCACAACCAACACCCAACAAATAAAAGAAACTGACCTCGATAAGCACTGCCGGATGAGGAATTTTCCCTTCTATCTGGTTCAACGATCCGACATAAGGGGCGACGCGAACCGATGGATGCCCGATCCGACATTTCTGTATATCTTGCCGTCCGGCAAGATAACCGTGGCAGTCGTATTAACGGGTACCTCGACTGTCAACTCAAACGAATCCGCTTCTATCCGCCAGTCCGAGCGGACGGGACCGTACAGGGATTGATACGATCCGCTGCAATAAGTGAGGCCGCCCACCGGTTGAGGAGCGATGACAATGTGCTTCATACCCGGCTCCGCTTCATCATAACAGATTCCGGCAAGTGTCCGGTAAAACCAAGCCACCACACTGCCGAACATTGGATGGCAACGGGATGCCTTTCCTTCCCATCGCTCCCATAAACAAGAATAACGGTCATCCATCACATACCCGAACCCCGGTATCTCGCGCTGGTTCATCAACCGGAAAGCAATATCGGCACGTCCGTTATCACTCAATACTTTCAAGAGCAAAGGCGTTGCCATGATACCTGTGTCAAAATGATTTCCTATACTGTCCAGATGAGCGAGCAAAGCGTTGAACACGGCTTCCTTTTCACCTTCCGGCACCATTCCGAAAGCCAGCGGGAATACATCCGCACCTTGTCGCCCTTCCCAATAATGATGGGTCGACGGGTTGAAAAACAGTATTGAAATCCTGCCTGATCCGTGTGCACAGCCGGTCAAAGTGCAGTCTGTCTTCCTCTTTCCCCAAGACAGCCGCAACCTTCGACATCAAGTCTGCCGAATGATAGTAATAAGCCGTATTGACCAACGGCTCGGGCAGTTCCATCTTCTTCCCCGGCGCACACCAATCCCCCAGGCACCAGCCATCCGGCTCTTCCCGGACGATGATTCCACGGGCGTCGGTCCTTGTTCCCAGATAGGCAACCCATTGTTTCATACCTTCATAATGACGGTTCAACAAAACCGTATCGCCATAATAACAATAATAGGCCCAGGGCATGATCACATAAGCCGATCCCCATGCCGGACCGCCTCCTCCACCACCGAAGGGTGCGGTATGCGGAACATAACCGCTCTTCCGATTCCGGGCATCCCCCATATCGTCAAACCATTTCCGGCAAAACTGCGTCATATCGAAAGATAAGATAGAACTTTCCACGACCACCTGCGCGTCTCCAGTATAAGCCAACCGTTCCCGGTGCGGGCAATCACTGCTGATACTGCCGTGAAAGTTATTCTTCTGCGTCCGCAAGTAGACTTCGTTGATCTTATTAAACAATTCGTTCGAACAACTGAAACTTCCGGCAGGCTGCGGATCGGTATGCACGACTTTTGCAACCAGACTTTCCTTGTTCATCCTGACCTGTCGGGATATGACTTCGATATAGCGGAACGTGTGCCAGGTAAAACGCGGTTCCCATTGTTCCACTCCACCGCCCCGCAACGTATAGAGGTCCACTTGTCCGAAATCATTTTTTTCCTCTCCGACAAAACGAAGCTTGATCCGGTCACCGGCATTGCCTTGCACTTTTATATGCGCCCAGCCGGAAATCATCTCCGGAAATGCATACCAATAAGTAGAATCGTCCTTTTGTTCGCAGCTTACCGGCTGCAATATCCGGATAATTTTCTCATGAGGGGCAAGTTGAGCATGCAGACTGCCCTTCGGCGCCCTTACCAAAAGGGCTTTCTTCCAGGAAGAATCCTTGTACCCGTTCCGGTTCCAGCCGTCCAGCTCCAGCCGGGCATCATATTCTTCACCTGTGAATATGGCGTCATGCAGTAAAGGGCCGGTCGTTGTTTTCCAGCTATCATCCGTAACAACCAGTTCCGTCGATCCATCGGTGTATTCTATCTCCAACTGGCATAACAGCCGAGGCGTATCGTACCACATACAGCCTTCCACCGTCCGGTCACGCTGGTTATACCAGCCGTTTCCCAACAGGACTCCAACCGTATTCTCCGCTTTCTGCACCAAAGACGTGACATCGAACGTATTATAGAGAACCCTTTGGTTAGATTGATCATCAAAGAAATACAACATCTTTTTTGAGCGAACGACGATCGAAATTGGTAACGGCGGGAGCCAATACCTGGTCGCCTACCCTTTCGCCATTCAGGTACATTTCATAAAAGCCCAGTCCGCATATATAGGCTTTCGCCTGTTTGACCAGCTTGTTTATCCGGAATGTTTTACGGAAATAAGGAGCCGGAGTAGTCAACGTCGAATCGGGATAAGCGTCTTCCCGGTTGCCGATCCACCGGGCTGTCCAATCAGACGGTTCCAACAATCCCATCGTCCATCTTCCTGTTTCACTCCAAGGCGAAGCCTCTCCCGCTTCATCCCAAACCATCGCTTTCCAGTAAAGCGTTTGCCTGGAATCAAGCGGTTTCCCTTCATATCCTACCTGGCAGGAACGGGAAGATGTTATTTTCCGGAATCCCAAAATCCGCTTTTCCTTCAGCTAGCAAAGAAGAAGAGCTTGCCACGAGGATACGGTAGGCTGTCTGGCTTTTCGCTTGCCCGGAGGATTGCAACTGCCAACTCAACAAGGGCTTTTCATTCTCCACTGCAACCGGATCTTCCAAATATTCACACCGAAGATTGCAGACAGATATTCTTTCCTGTCCCGAAACAAAAACACAAATCCCCAAAGGAAAGAGAGTAACAGACAATAATACTTCATAACATTAAGATCAACTGAATTTCCATAATATCCAATGCACAAATATATGGATATACCGTCGTCCGCCACTTACAAATTTGAGAATTAATCATGCAGAAATGATACATTCCCGTCACAAAAACAAAAAGGGCCGAAACTTTCATTCCGACCCTTTTGTTCTGTGAGTTGTCTCACGAGTTCGAACCTCGACAGACAGAACCAAAACTGTAGTGCTACCATTACACCATGAGACAATCCGGCGCTTTATCTAAAGCGATGCAAAGGTAAGAATAAAATCTTACCTTGCAAGCATTTTTGTAAAAAATCCAAACAGTTTCTTATTTTACGATCAGTAAATAGTAATTCTTCTTACCTCTCTGAACCAGCAAATATTTCTCATCCAACAGGGAAGAGCAGTCGATAACCATATCCTGATCCGTCAGTTTCTCTTTGTTTACACTGATACCGCCGCTCTGAACCAACTTGCGCATTTCGCCTTTCGACGGGAAAATTGCCGCCTTTTTCAGTGAACAGGTCGATCGCTTTAACGCCGGCACTCAATTCTTCACGGAGAAACCTCAAACTGGGGAACACCGTTTAACACATCCAACAATGTCTGTTCATCCAAATGTTTCAATGCTTCCGATGTAGAGTTTCCGAACAGTATATTGGAAGCCTCGACGGCAGCATCGTAATCTTCCTGGGAATGAACCATGACCGTCACTTCCTTTGCCAAACGTTTCTGCAACGGACGGAGATGCGGTGCTTCTTCCTGTTCTTTGATCAGGGCATCAATTTCTTCCTTGGGCAGATCGGTAAAGATCTTGATATATTTGGCAGCATCGGCATCGCTCACGTTCAGCCAGAACTGGTAGAATTTATAAGGAGATGTATAACGGCGATCCAACCAAACGTTGCCAGACTCAGTCTTGCCGAACTTGCCTCCGTCGGCTTTCGTAATCAACGGGCAAGTCAAGGCATAAGCCTCCCCTCCCAACTTACGGCGGATCAGCTCCGTACCGGTCGTGATGTTACCCCACTGGTCGGTTCCTCCCATTTGCAAGCGGCAGCCTTCGTGTTCATACAGATACATATAATCGTATCCCTGAAGCAACTGGTAAGAGAATTCCGTAAACGACATACCGACAGAAGATTCGCGGCTCAGGCGTTTTTTAACGGATTCTTTAGCCATCATATAGTTAACAGTGATATGCTTACCGATATCGCGGATAAAATTCAAGAAAGAATAATCCTTCATCCAGTCGTAATTGTTTACCAACTTGGCAGCATTAGGCGCGTCCGAATCGAAATCCAAAAACTTGGACAACTGCTTCTTAATGCTATCCTGGTTATGACGAAGCGTCGCTTCATCGAGCAGGTTACGTTCCGCCGACTTCATTGAAGGGTCTCCGATCATACCGGTAGCTCCGCCGACCAGAGCAATAGGACGGTGTCCTGCACGTTGGAGATGTTTCAGCATCATAACCGATACCAGGTGACCGATATGTAATGAGTCAGCCGTCGGGTCAATACCTACATAAGCAGAAGTCATCTCTTTTTGCAACTGTTCTTCTGTTCCGGGCATCATATCAGCGATCATGCCCCTCCATGTTAATTCTTCAACAAAATTCATCGTTTTAGATTATAGTATTAATTGAATGCGGGCAAAGGTACGACTTTATAATTGAAAATGGAGAATTGAGAATTGAAAATTAGGGTATAACAATGATTTAAGGTAGATGAAGGATGTCACGGACGTTTTCGGCAACCTGTCCGGCGAACTGTTCAAGCCGGAGATTCAAAGGAAACCGAAAGGCTCCGATAGACAGTTCGGATATCGATTTCGCGATCGTCCGTTTCGGCAAACAAACGGCCGGGCCATGCTTCACGTACGGCTCCGGGGTTGAAATACTCGCCAAAGGAGAGGTAAAAACCCTGTCGGATAAGTTGCCCGGCTAATGTGGCATTACCACGAAAACCGTGTATAATCCACGGTACACAGGGCTTTAGTTCTTTTTTCGAGGCTATCAGTTCGTCCCAAGCTTTCACGCAATGAACGATTAAAAAAGACTCCGGCATTTTCGGCAAGAGAGGCCGACGCCCTAAAGATTTCCCGCTGACAGTCCAACGGAGCTTCCGCACCTTTATCCAAGCCCGTTTCGCCAATAGCCACTACATCCGGAAATGAGACCTGCCGTTTCAATTCGGCAAGCTGTTCTTCCACGTTATATATATACCAGGGATGAATGCCGACAGAACGGAACAACCCCGTTTCCACATCGAACGTAGGAACCAGACTGTTAACTATAGCGACATCTTCCGGATGAACGGGCAAATGGTGAGTATGTATATCGTAATAAACCATACTTTACGGTACAGGATCATATCCGCTTCCTCCCCAGGGATGGCAGCGAAGAATGCGTTTGACTGCTAAATACAATCCCTTTACCGGACCATGTTTTTTGAGAGCCTGCACGGCATATTCGGAACAAGTAGGCGTGTACCTGCACGATGCCGGCGTCATGGGAGAAATGCAATATTTATAAAAATAGACCGGCAACAACAGAAGGAAAGTAAAAACGCTTTATCATGCCTTGTCGCGAAGTACGTGCAATGCTTTTGTCATGGCTTTTTCCATATCGGCAAAAGGATGGATTTCCTTGTCCAAATAAAGGAAAGCAACCAGCATACGCTTGTTTTTTCCCGTCAGCGGATCGATCAGATCATATTTGCGTACCCGGTAGGCTTCGCGAACCTGACGTTTGATCAGATTCCGTTTTACGGCACGCCTGAATTTTTTTTGGGAACACTCACCAAGATAGACACTGGAGCTAATGTCTCTTCTTCCATCGGTAAATAAACGACCCGCAGTGGAAACGCCACGAACGATTGCCCTTTTGCAAATCAACAGGTCAATGTAACGTTTCCACGACAGGCGTTCTTCTTTTGAAAGGGGGTATACCTTCTATTTACCATTCTTTTTGTTACTACCCATCTCTTTTTTCAGATACAATTCCAGGGCAGCCGTCATAGACGGAGCTTCGGGAGTCGGCGCTTCCACATCCAGGCGCAAACCGGCCTCTTTCACCGCTTTGGCTGTTGTCGGGCCGAAACATCCGATCTTTATATCTTCTTGTTTGAAATTCGGGAAGTTCTTCAACAGAGAGGAAATTCCCGAAGGGCTGAAAAATACCAGCATATCATAGTCGAATTTCTCGTCTTTAGAGAAATCATTGCTTACGGTGCGGTACATAACAGCTTTCGTAAAAGAAATCTTTTTCGCTTCCAACATAGTTAACAAATCATCTTTATGCACGTCGGAAACGGGCACAAGATATTTTTCTTTTGCATGTTTGCCGATAACTGTAACCAGATCATCCAGCTTTCCGGTCTGTCCAAAAAAATCTTACGCTTCCTATACACAATATATTTTTGCAAATATACGGCAATGGCCTCAGTCATACAGAAATACTTCATCGTTTCGGGAATGGCAACACGCAGCTCCTCACACAGGTGAAAGAAATGATCGATCGCCGTACGGGCCGTGAAAACAACAGCCGTATGATCCAAAATAGAAATTTTCTGCTGTCTGAACTCCTTAGATGAAAGAGGTTCTACTTTAATGAATGGACGGAAGTCAATCTCAACTCCATACTTCTCTGCAATGTCGAAATACGGGGACTTCTCGGATGCAGGCTTCGGTTGTGATACCAGCAACTTTTTGATGTTCAATGCCATAGAGTACTTGTCTCGATAAAGTTATACAAATAAACCATACCTTCGTACAAAAATACCAGAGGTAAAAATTTCTTGGCCGCAAAGGTACAAACTTATATACAATAAACCAGTGCTTTTCTTGTGAAATATCCGTATTGTCTTATAAATTATTACAAAACGACACAAAATATAGAGAATACAAAACATTGTTATCGGTATAGTTACCTGTGTCCCGACAAACACCAACCACAACACCGGAACGTATAAAGAGACTCCCCAAATCCCATAATAGCATTATAACTCGTCTTCCATAACTTATACTTATCGGGGTCGGAAAACACGCTGCCCAGGAGATAATAACAGCATTGTTTAAACTGATAAAACAGGAATAAAACACAAAAAACCGTTCCGATCGCCGATAAAACCGCCTGCCATTCCGCATAATTCACAAATCCGTATATCCTGCCGACCGCAATCAGGGCAATACTTGAAAGGAACAAGACTTGGAATGTCATAAAATTGCGGAAAAAGAATATGCTCTTCCCTATTACATCGTCAAATAGATTCTGCCTTTCCTTCACGAGAAAAGCATCTTTCAGCATCTTCACAAACAGCTGGAAATTCGTCCGGAACACAAAGGAAAAGGCAATAAACAGGAATAACAGCAGGGAGAAGATGACATCATCCACCAACTGCCCGTCCCATAAGCGAATGCCCACATATCCTTCAAATATATTCATGTTCCCTACGTATTACAGGTGCAAAGATAATCAAAAAAAGAAAGGCAAGCTTACCCGACAAGCTTGCCTTCTCAAACAATCAACCGTTATGAATAACGATCTTAGAAACTATCTTTATGAGAGGACGAGTAGACCTCGCCCCTACCGACGTCATTAAATATTGTAGTATTGTTCCCAGCCTTTACGCGGCATTTCGCCAACCAGCATCTGGTTCATAACCGGATCGTTCACGATCTGCTTCGTGTCGCGGTCGAACACGATCTTGCGGTTCATGCGCTGTGCCAACACGCCAAGACAGAATACCTGGCTCAACGGACCTGCGATAGAGAACGGAGAACGGGTCTTTTCCTTGCCCTGGCAAGCCAATAGGAAGTTTGCGTAGTGGTTGGACGGGCTCTTTTGATATTCCGGCAACTTCGGATTCATATCCTTGGCTACCTGATCAGGAATCACAGACAAGGTACTACCATGAGAACCACCCTTGAATGTCAAAGTCTTCGTATAGATTTCCTTACCCGGGTTCAATTTTGCCAACTGAAGTTTGCCACCGGCAACCGTCGGGATATTCGGATCGACATCGGAAGAACCGTAGTTCTCAGGAACAGGAGGAATATTATCCAGACCGTCATACCAGGTAATATCGACAGCCGGCATTTCTTTTCTTTCCGGGAATCTGAACAGGATACGGGAAGACATCGGGAAGAAGAACGGGTTATGATCTTTCAGATACAACGGATTTACTTCCGTCGGCAGACCGAGATCCAGAAATTCGTGTGCGGTATCGATGATGTGAGCCCCCCAGTCGCCCAATGCGCCCATACCGAAATCGTACCAGCAACGCCACTGTCCCAAATGGTAGTCATGATTATATTCGTGGAACGGACGAACACCCAACCAAGTGTCCCAATCCAATGTTTCGGGAACTGGTTCACCCATTGGCATGTGCGTGATGTTCGGGTTCCAGTTATGCCAACGGCGCGGAGAGTTCATGTGAGCTGTTATAGCAGTGACGTCTTTGATCAAGCCGGCTTCTTTCCATGCCTTTAACTGGAAGTAGTTGGCTTCGGAATGTCCCTGGTTACCCATCTGGGTAACGACACCGAATTTCTTTTCGGCACGCATCATCACTTCGATTTCCTGGAAGGTGCGGGCCATCGGTTTTTCCACATATACATGTTTTCCATGAGCCATCGCCTCAATCGTGATCGGGAAATGGGAATGGTCCGGTGTACCGACTGTAACAGCATCGATCTTGTCGGCCATCTTGTCGAACATCTGGCGGAAATCCTGGAAACGCGGCACTTTCGGGAACATGGAAATAAGTTTCTGAGTATGAGGTGCACCCATATCCCACATCACAAAGTGCAACCACTTCGCACAAACCGGTTTTATACAGTTCCTGTGCGATCTCGCCTCCACGATTACCGATACCGATAAAAGCGATTCTCACTTTTTCGTTGGCACTGACAAAAGGAACACCCGGCATGGCATTGGCCTTAGACGGAATCCAAAAAGAAGGAATTGCTGCCGCAGCTGAAAGGGCGGCTGCCCGTTTCAGGAACGAGCGACGTGAAATATCTTCAGATTTCATGGTAAATATATTAGATAAATTATTAATGTTTGCGTGCACATAAAAACAACAACCTTACAAAAATAGATATTTTTTCTTACATAAAAAAGCTTTCTCAGAAGTTTTTTCCTAAATCTTAGCAAACGTTTTCCGGTTTATGGGTGTTGTAACAAAAAACTATATACATTTGTCGACTTTTAAATAAGAATATAAGTGATATGAAGATCAGACAGATTCTATCCATCGGATGTTTCCTTTGGATACTAGCCTCCCTCCGTTTGGCAGCGCAGCAACCGGAAATACAACCCTTGCCCATAGACCCGAAAGTAAAAGATACGGACAGCTAAATAACGGGTTGACTTATTACATCCGACACAATGCACAGCCGAAAGACCGTGCGGATTTCTTTATCGCCCCAGAATGTCGGATCGATCCTGGAAGACGAGAACCAGCGCGGACTGGCCCATTTCCTTGAACACATGGCGTTCGACGGAACAAAGAACTTCCCAGGGCATGGCATGGATGAATTTACTGAAAGCATCGGGATGCGCGGAGGTGAGAACTTCAACGCTTATACAAGTTTCGACGAAACGGTCTACATGATCATGAACGCTCCGGTCACCCGCGAAAAGCATTGTCGACTCCTGTCTGCTGATCCTGCACGACTGGTCGGGCTTCATCACCCCTCGCAGATACGGCCATCGAAAAGGAACGGGGCGTGATCCGGGAGGAATGGCGCACGCGACAGGATGCCCAGGCACGTATCTGGGAACAGCAACTCCCGAAAATGTTTCCGGACAACAAATATGCATACCGGATGCCGATCGGCACGATCGACGTGATCAACAACTTCAAGCCGGACGAGCTTCGCGACTATTATAAAAAATGGTATCGCCCCGACTTGCAGGGCATTATCATTGTAGGGGATATAGATGTAGACAAAGGTGGAAGCGGCCGTAAAACGTATTTTTGCTGATATCCCGGCTCCGGTAAATCCGGCCAAACGGGAATATACGGAAGTGGCGGACAATGATAAACCGCTTGTTTCCATTGCTACGGACAAGGAGGCTTCCAATATGATCCTTTCCATATTCTATAAGCACGACAAAAATGCCGAAAGAGCTGTATGCCACCGCCGCCGGATTGATGAAGGACTATATGGAGAATGTCGTCGAAACGATGATAAACGAACGCTTTGCCGAGATGATGCAAAAAGCGGATCCTCCCTTTGTCGCCGCCCAGGCTTCGGACGGAGATTTCATGATTGCCAAGACAAAAGGCGCTTTCACGGTTGCCGCCCTGGTAAAGGAAGGTGAGATCGACAAGGCGCTCAACGCGCTTGTGACGGAGACGGAACGGGTGAAACGGTACGGCTTCACGGCTTCCGAATATGACCGCGCCCGTATCAATGTCCTGAAACAATACGAATCGCTGTTCAACGACCGCGACAAACAAAAGAACCGCTCTTATACGAACGAATATGTCCACCACTTTACAGACGGTGGTTACATTCCGGGCATAGAAACGGAATATCAGCTAATCAGCCAGATCGCACCGCAAATCCCGATCGAGCAGGTGAACCAATACGCCCAGAGCTTGATCGGCGACAAGAATATCGTAATCGGCTTGACCGGCCCTGACAAGGCAGACATAAAATATCCGACCGAGGCCCAATTATTGGAAGACTTTATCAAGGCGCAACAATTACCGGTCAAACCCTATGAAGAGACTGTTTCCAACGAACCGCTGATCCCCGAACTGCCCGCTCCGGGAAAGATCAGGGAGATGAAAACGGACCCGCTGTTCGGCGCGACGGTCCTGACACTCGACAACGGTATCAAGGTCGTACTGAAACATACGGACTTCAAGAAAGACGAGATCCTGATGACGGCCACCAGCCCCGGTGGCAGCACCTTGTTCGGAGCGAAAGATATCGACAACCTGAAAGTATTCAACGATGTCATTACGCTTGGCGGAGCCGGCAATTTCTCGGCAACCGATCTGAACAAGGTATTGGCAGGAAAGAAAGTCTCCTGCTCTCCTTCCATCGGCCTGAATACGGAAAACGTAAACGGTTATGCCGCTCCTGCCGACCTGAAGACATTGTTTGAGCTGGTTTATCTCTATTTCACGGCTCCGCGCATGGACGAAGAGGCTTATACATCCTTTGAGAACCGTATGATCGCACAGTTGAAAAACCTGGAACTGAACCCGATGGTGGCGTTCAGCGACACACTGACAAAGGCGATTTACGACAATAACCCGCGTGCCGCCCGCATCACGGCCGACGACTTCAAGCAGATCAGCTACCCACGCATCATGGAGATGTACAAAGAACGGTTTGCCGACGCTTCAGACTTTGTCTTTACGTTCGTCGGAAATATCGACACAGACAGTATCCGTCCTTTTGTAGAACAATATCTGGCGACACTCCCGGTCAAAGGACGTGCCGAAAAAGCCAATCCCGCCGAAGTACCGGCTATCCGCAAGGGCGAATACACGAATATCTTCAAACGCGCTCTGGAAACACCGAAAGCGTCGGTTGTCAACTTCTGGTCCGGCAAGATGGAATATAACCTTGAAAACATCCTCACCGCCACTATGTTAAAGCAGATTCTCGATCTGGTCTACATGGAAAAGGTACGCGAGGACGAAGGCGGGACATATGGAGTACAGACTTCCGCACAGATTTCTTCCTTCCCTGAAGGGCAGACATTCCTGCAAGCCTATTTCGATACAGATCCGGCCAAACGGGAAAAGATGAACGCTATCGTCCGACAGAACTGGATAACATCGTCAAATCCGGCCCGCGCGACGAAGATTTCAAGAAGAGCCAGGACAATATCCTGAAGCGCCACACAGAGAACCTGCAAGAGAATGTTTACTGGCTGACGACTTTGGATAATTATTACTTCCGCGGGTTCAACGGCGAGACAGCATACGAAGAAACGATAAAAGGCATCACGCCAGCCAAGATTCAAGCTTTTGCCAAAAAGTTGTTAGGACAGGGCAACCGGATCGAAGTGATAATGGAGCCGTAACCGCCTTGCAGAAGTTATTACGCCTACATAAGGTACATTTTTACAGAAAACAAGCAGGAAAAAAGTGAAAAGCAAGCGGAAATGTACAGGAACACGCCCATCTTCAGGCTTCATACACCCGGATGTTGCCGCCCTCGACATCCGGATGTTCATGGCTCCGACACCCGGATGTTTGGGAAGATTACATACCAATCTGTTGTAATCAAGATACTTGCTAAGTAAAAAAAGACTGTATGTTTTACAAAGCATGGGTAAGATGTGATACATAAGTACACAGGAGTGATACATGAATCCGGCATGTATCACTCCTGTGTATCATGTTTATCAATGCTTGCAAAGCTGTTAGTGATAGAGTGACAGAGGATCTCGAAAAAGAGTATGGACATAGAAGCACTCTAAACAAAGCGTCAATTAGTTTTCTTCTTCACTTTGAAATGATCGAATCCTTCCCCGTATACACCGATAACGGCACTTTGCGAAACGAAAGCCCTCGGATCGATATCATTGATGATTTGGAAAATCGTATTGACTGGCTCTTTTTTGCCAAGACAAACATCATTTTCACTTGCTTTCCCGTATAAAGCCCGGTCCCGTCGATCACAGTCACACCTCTGTGCAAAGCATTAATCTCCCTACCGATCTCCTCATATTTACTGGAAATAATGAAGAACTGGACCGACTGGCGAGAGCTGTTAACCACCTGGTCAATCATATACCCTGTGACAAACAGCGTCACATACCCGTAAACAACCTTCTCCAAATCGTGTAGCACAAAATAGCTGGACGCGATGATGATCATATCGCAGAACATAATCATACGCCCCAAGCTGACATCCCTGTATTTGTTGACAATCGCTGCAATAATATCCGTACCTCCCGTACTCCCGTTCGCAGTGAAAGCGAAACCGATACCGCTACCGCAAAAGATAGCCCCCAGGATACATGCCATAAACGGTTGGTCGTGCAACAATTGAAGCCCGGATGTCAAACGCTGTATCACGGAAAGGAAAAACGTCAGGACGAAAACGGCATACACCGTCTTCATACTGAACTTCCAACCCAAAATCTTCAGCGAGAGCAGTAATAGCAAAGCATTAATGGCAAAATAAGTGTATTGTACAGGCAAGCCCGTTCCCCAATAGACAATAGAGGCAATACCCGGAACCGCCCCGGAAGGCAAATCGTTTGGCAACAGGAAAACAGTCCACCCGATTCCATAAAAGATCATACCTAAGGCGATCATCAGGTAGTCCTTTAATTCTCTGACCATTACATGGTTAGAGTTCATTGACAATGTTGGTTTCATTCTTCGTTTGTTTTATGCGGCTGCAAAAGTACAAAACAATTGACAATTGAGAATTGAGAATTGACAATTAAATATCATTCCCTTCCCGATTGGCAGTTATCCATTGTCAATTCTCAATTCCCCATTCGTCCAGCCACTCGATAACCGGCTGTTCGCCTTCGAAACGGATAGGCAACCAGATATAACGGCCGTCTATGGCGTTCTTCGGTGTCCAGCGGTCTCCCATGTAGATGAACTGTCCGGGCTTGCCGGGAACAGGCAGCACATAAGTGCTCTGAGAGTGGAAAGAGGTTTCCGAATCAGCTCCCACAAACGGGTTCTCCAATTCTTTCCACGGCCCCCAGATAGAAGATGCGACAGCGGAACGCCCCGGATTCGGGGCCCAACCGGTGCAACCGGACATAATCAGGTAATACTTGCCGTCTTTCTTGAACATGGCAGGCGCTTCCATGAAACGGCCGACAAAGAAACGGGCGTAGTTGCCGGAACAAGCCGTATAATCGTCCGTCAGTTCGGAAATATGCAACGTGCTGTTATCCTCCGAAGCGTAGATATGATAAGCCTTTCCATCGTCGTCGACAAACAGGTTCATGTCACGTGCCATCTGCCCGCTCTCGAAATCGCGTCCCAGCAGGTTCAACGTGTCAGGATGGGCAGGCAGACCACCTCCACCGAAACCTTTCTTCGATTCTTCGGGAACCGGACCTTTATGGATATCCAACACATTCTTCGGCCAGAAACCGGCGTTCGGACGATCGGCAGACAACAACTTGTACGGTCCTGTAACCTTTTCGCTGACAGCCACACCGCTTTTGGCTCCCGTATAACCGGCGCCTTTCGGTTCAAGATGGAACCACATCACGTACTTGCCCGTCTTCTTATTGAAAATCACCTTTGGCCGCTCCAGAATGCAACCTTTCACGATCGGACTCGACTCGTCATCCGAAACAGACAAAGCGATTCCTTCGTCTTTCCAGTTATATAAGTCTTTGGAAGAATAGCAATGAACGCCGACCTGGGCTACATTTCCCCCTTCGCCTTCTGTCTTATGCTCGCCGAACCAATAATAGGTATCGCCCTGCTGCAACATACCGCCGCCATGAGCATTGATGTGCACGCCGTTATTGTCCGGCCAGATTTCACCGGGTTTAAAAACATTCCCGGCCTGTGAAGTCCCGGTTTTCCCTTTACATCCGCACAAAGCGAAGAGCAACAGCAGAGGATAAATAGCAATTCGTTTCATACCTGGCTGTTTATACATCGCAGATACGGATACATTTCTCAAGCGAAGCGATCTTGTCTTCCTGCTTCGGGACAAATTCCTGTCCGACAAACCCTTTATAGCCGGTTTCCACAATCGCTTTCATGATAGCCGGATAGTAGAGTTCCTGCGTTTCGTCGATCTCCGCACGGCCGGGAACGCCTCCGGTATGGATATGAGAGAAATACTGGTGATATTTCCGGATATGCTCGATCACGTTTCCTTCCATGATCTGCATATGGTAGATATCATACAACAGCTTGAAGTTCGGCGAACCGATACGGCGGCACAGTTCCGCTCCCCAAACGGTATGGTCGCACAAGTAATCCTTATGACCGACACTGTTCAGAAGCTCCATCGTGAGGACGACATTATACTTTTCGGCTATCGGCATCAGACGCTTCAGGCCTTTCTCGCAGTTTTCCCAACCTTGCAAGTCGGTCACACCGTTCCGGCGCCCGGCGAAACAGATCAGGTTCGTCAGTCCGGCCTCGGCCACCATCGGAATGACTTGTTCATAACTGGCTACCAGCTCGTCATGCAACTTGGGATCATTGAACCCCCTGTCGATACCTAAGCCCGCACCCTGCGCCATCGCAACCGTCAAACCATGTTTCTGCACGATAGGCCAGTCTTTCGGGTCGAGCAGTTCTATCGATTCGATTCCTATGTTTTTACAAATCTCACAGAATTCATCCAACGGATAACTGCCGAAGCACCACTTACTTACAGAATGGCGGATATTGCCTTTCAGCGGCTCCGGTTTCTCCACTTTCTTCTTCTTTGCGGGAGCCGCTGCTTCCATACCGGATACAGCCATCGCTGCGCTTCCTGCCAACACCGTCTTAATGGCGGTTCTTCTCGAAATGTTTTTCATACTATTCTTGTTCTTAAGTTAATAAATTATTTAATCAGCTCCCATTTGCCTTGCAAATAAGCTTTGTCAATTACGCTTGCCAACGCCTTGTCGTTTGTCCGTCCGGCCAGATCTTTCAGGTCATTGTACAGATAGAACTGCAACCAAAAACCATAATGATAGCGTTCACGGGTGGATTTCGGCTGTAACATCAAAGCATACCATTTGGTATTCAGCTTCTTGGCTTTGCCACTTCGACCGCTTTCTCGGCATTCTTCCACATGGCATCGGAGACTTTCGATTCGAGATCGACAAAATCTTCGTACTTCATGGAAGCGGTATTGATCACCTGACAACGGTCGTCCAGCCCCAGCTCTTTCATGGAAAGGCGTTGTTCGAACACCTTGTCGCCATCCAAGTCGAACTCCATCAGGTCGAAGAAGCCGTTATTGTCCGTATCCGTATATTTGACAGTAGGAAACACGGTTGGCTCGGTCTCGATGCGTTTCGGACCGTAACCGTCATAGATTCCACCCATTCCCTGATAGTAACGGGCATTCTGGTCGATACGCCAGCAACCCCATTCGGCTCCGTACAGATGGATCTTTCCATCTATCGGGCTGACATACAACTGGCCGTGGCCGGAATTGTCTTCATCCCATTCACCCCGGTCACCCGCCGGATCAGCCTGTCCGTTATTGTCAATTCCACCTTGGTTCTTTCCTACCTTGAACGGATCTCGCGGCTGGTACAACTCCACGCGTTCCCAACGATTACAATCGTCGTCCTCATCGTAAGTAAACCAAACTTTATCCCATTTACCTTCTTTGAATGTCAGATCCCAGGCGGCATCATGATCCGGATACAACAGTTCCGGAAGCTTACGCCAACGGGCATCGAGAAAGAACGTATCGGCTTCGGGAAGTCCGCGCAGGTTCTTGTTGATATGTTTCTGGTTTTCGTAGTTGAAGCCGGGACCTGTAAAATGGATGGTCATATCGAAATCGAACTCATTGCCCGGCGCATTGTCGTTATCCGTATCCATCGAAACGGAAACCCAGTCGATATTACCTGAGAGGACGGAATTTGCCTGTCCGTTCTCTTTCACGATCTTAGAGAGTCGCAGAAACGGATCGCCATCTCTGTCAGCCCGTCATTGTCGGGATCATAGAACAGGAAAGGGTTTTCCCAGTTCATACGGACATCGTTCACACGTTCGGTCGTGCTGTGTATCTTCATGAAAGTGCTCTTCCCGTTATAATCTTCGTAGAAATCCGACAGGCCGTTATGTATCCAACAGCGGAGGGTGAACGTGTTCCAGTCGATATAGTTGAACACGTCGTCCTTGTCCGTATCCACCACCCACATATAATGCCCGTTGCCGGTCTTCATCCGATTTGCTTCGGGGATATTGTCGACTACGACCTGCATGGCCGGATTACCGTCTTCATCTTCGCCCACCCAGTCGATGATAAGGTCACCGTAACCACCGTAGACACCGTCCTTATTACGGTCTATCATCAGGCAGTCGTTATCGGTATCTCCCTCCAGATCGCCGTACTGCATATCGTCGTCGTCATCGATCCATTGCACCGGAATACCGTTGGCCGTCACCGTACGCAGGATATCCGGATCACCGTCACCGTCCAAGTCTATATAGGTAGGCTTATACCCTGCGGGAGCAGGTGGCAGCCGATAAGGGATCAAGAGGGTATTTGCATTCCAATATTCCTTTTTCCCGGAACCGTCCGTCTGTGCGGAAAGTCCTTGTGCGCTCAGCAGCAGGGGAGCCTGCTGCCAGCAATAGCGTAATCGGTTTCATGATATCGGTAGATTAATCTGTGATTTTTATGTAGGTAAGCCATTTCTGTATCAGGTCTTTCACTTCCTGATAGTAGGTGAAGTCATACCGGAATCCCCAACCGTGTTCTCCACTGGGGAACATATAGAGAGAAGCCGGGATATGGTGTTCATTCAGCGCCGTATAATAAAGGATAGAGTTCAACGGCGGAACGGTCTGATCGTCATCGCTCAGCAGAAGCAAAGTCTTCGGTGTCTTATCATCCACCTGTTTCTGCAAGGAATAGCGGTCTACCAACTCCTTATTCTCGATATCTGTACCTAAAAGGTTCTTCTTGGAACCGCCATGTGTCGTCATATTATCGAAGCTGATCACCGGATAATAAAGGATTGCAAAGTCCGGCCGGTTGGCATCTGCTGCAAGCGTACTGAGTGAAGCTGCCAAATGTCCGCCTGCCGACGAGCCGATCACTCCGACCTTATTCGCATCCAGGTTCCATTTGGCTGCATTGCCCCGAATAACAGACATCGCTTTCTCCGCATCGCTCAGCGGAATCGTATGTACACCTTCCGGCATCCTGTATTTCAAAACGACTGCAACAAACCCATTCGAAGCGTACCATTTCGCCATATCATGCCCTTCATGATTCATCGCCAGCCCTCTATATCCGCCACCCGGACATATCAGCACCGCCGGCGCCGCTTTCCCGCCCTTCGCCGGATGATAAACAAAGATTTCCGCCTCGCCCGCTTCCGGCTTATCCGGCCAGAGCTTGAACTGTTCTACCTGCTGCCCCCATACCACGGGTACAAAGAACGATAAGAGAAGTAAAAGAATGTGTTTCATAAGGTATTAATTCTTATATCATTAACTGAGTTATTAAAAACAGGTGCTAATGTAACGAAAAAAAAACAAATCCACCTATAGAGGGGGACAAAAAAGAAATAATATATCCCATTCTAGAAAACAAAAGACTTACATATCAGAGAACAAAGATGTACGTTTTTGTCCTTGAATATGTAAGCCTTTCCAGAAGGGGGATATCCATCTTAAAAAGATATTCCCAGATCTGTATGCCTACGCACTATCGTAATCAGAATAATGTGTCATGTATCAAGTTGTTCCTGCTTAATGAAAAACCGTGTATCTCATCTTCCTGCGTATTCAGAAATCCGGATGATATTTAATAGAAGATCAGGCTATCGTTTATACCAATAGACCTCTCCCCACGTCATTAAGCAACTGGGCTTTTTAACGTCTTCCAATTTAATAAATGAAGTCCAATAGGACTCACGATGATCAATCGTATGTCCTAATTCATTTTCATGCCCCGTAATCACGAGTTTTGGATCGAACCCTTCAATCGTATCGGACAAACGATTCGCCCAACAATTGATCAGCAAAACATCCAATGCAGGAATTTTTGTTTTCACATCCAATAACCACGTCAAGTCCTCTTTATTATATTGGTCACCTGTCTGTGCGAAAGTAAAACCTTCAGGAGTCGTCACTACATGGATATTGTTAATCAGTTCACTTTGATGCCCCGGTAATATTTTTTACATCCAGCTTGCCCCCTTTGTTTTAAATTCCTTATCGATAATCTGCTCCGAACGGATGTGGGTCACCAATTCATTCCCTACCAAACTATTGTTCGGGGCAATCACCTGTTTTCCCATATCTGTAAACATCTTTACGACAACCGGATCTATATGGTCCGGATGATTATGAAAAGGAACATAATGTCGCACTGAGCAACAATAGCTTGCATCGTTTTATCCGAAATCAAAGAAGGAGATTCCTTCATCGCTCCCCCACGGTACAAGTCAAAAGCGACAGTAACACTTTTTGTCTTTACGATAAATCCGTCATTATAGAGTTTATACACTTTCATACCCTCTTCCAAAGGTTTCTGCATGTCTTCCAAAAGTCCGCTCAAACGAGATTCCATAAACTGCGAAAGCGTTTCACTACCATCCAAACGCGTATCATGGAATATACCGTCCAATAATTGCAATGCTGCTTTACGAGCCAATGCCGGATTACCGGAGGAAGGAAGGTTCTCTTTTAAGAGAGCATCTACTAAATGAAACGTTTTTTCAGTTTGATTCATCAGATACACTTCCTGCTTACCCCAAAAGGTGCCGTTTTTTCCTGCGCTTGTAACAACATATACAATGGCAAAACAAACAATGACAATAAAAATACACTCTTTCTCATTTGAATAATTATTTACTTTTCGCTCGTGAAATTTCACCCTACTTTCGTGTCACATTCAATAAAGCCATATCCGGATGAGTACGCGTTTATCACCTCAACACAAAATGTTTACTAATCTTCTGTGAATTACCAGCGTAGAAATCGATAGTCACATGCCGATCAGAAACATTCATTTTATAAGAGCCAGCCGAAGTCGAACGGATATAGGTTTTCAAACCTGGCTTATATTCATTCAACAGCCCACTGTCATCCTCATATTTGGATCCATCCTCTTTTTTCTTGGATTTAGCCATTTCGTGAATATCACCGTAATCCCGCGGCTGATCCGACGTACAAGAATAGGTTCCTAATTCCGGTTTAGACCAGACGCTATTAACTGTCATTTGTGTAATGTGACCACCATCCCCATACCAATCAGCCAATTCTGTCGTATGAATGTGTCCACAGATACACAAAGCGTTCCGCTGGGCAAATACTTTACGAAAATGTCTACGCGCAGCAGTCTCTTCAGCCGACTTTCCCCCGTGGAAGAACCATCGGCAACTTCCTCCGTCATAGGGCAGAACCGGACCGTGGGTCAATACGAATGTATGTCGGGCTCCTTCACACTCTTTTAGCATCTGATCAATGAGTGTATCATCCGGATCATTGAAATCCAGTACAATATATGCATCATCGCCGATCGTGAAAAAAAAGTTCGTATGCGTAATGGACTTTCCCAATTCCTCAGACAT
>VOFB01002623.1_pt1 | contig 23956 bp, 27 predicted proteins | sample 5384141 | NCBI WGS metagenome assembly VOFB01 (sample SAMN12384721, study PRJNA508395) | human gut metagenome | isolation source: healthy gut A | host: Homo sapiens | reverse complement strand
CTTTCGTTCTGGCCGACATACATTCCCAACACATCCTTATGTCCTTCCATGTCAATTCCGATCGCTATGTAAACAGCACGTTTGACAATCCGGCCTTCGTTTCGTACATGATAATGGATGGCGTCCATGAAAACAACAGCATAAACACTCTCCAGCGGTCTTTCCTGCCATTCTTTTACGATGGGCAGGATCTTATCTGTGATCCGGCTGACCGTGCTGTCAGAAATTTCGATATCATACAACTCTCGCATATGACTTTCGATGTCGCTGGTCGTCATCCCTTTGGCATACATGGAGATAATCTTTTCTTCCATGTCCTGAGTGACCGTATTCTGATATTTTTTTACGATCTGAGGTTCAAACTCGCCTTTTCGGTCCCGCGGGATATCAATCTCCATGTCCCCGTAACTGGTATGCATGGTTTTCTGAGAATGCCCATTTCTGGAATTATCCGTGTCCTTATTACGGTAATCATACTTGGAATAGCCCAATTCTTCATCCATCTCCTGATCCAGTGCACCTTCTAAGATGATGGACATCATATCCCGCATAATGGAATTAACATCTGTTCCATCTTTTACTTTTACATTGTTTTCTTTCAGATAACTGCCCATCATTTCCCGAAGGGCTGCTTTTTGTGGTGAATCCTTTTTCCTTGCCATAAAATAAACCTCCAAACTGTGTAATTTTATCTTACATCAGTTTGAAGGCAATGGAACCGTCTAACGAAAGTTCCTCCAGTTCAGCATCAAGGCTCAAGACACGAAAAATATTATCAAGGATGCCATCTTCAATCCATTTACGAAAACGACTGTAAACCGTCTCCCAAGGGCCATAACGTTCTGGAAGATCTCGCCAGGGTGCACCACTGCGTGCAATCAAACCATTCCATTGAGGATTATGCGATTACTTTTTCGTGGGCGACCTTGTTTACCAGTATTTTCAGGAGGAAGCAAATCAACAATACGGTTCCATTCTTCATCTGTTAACTCATATCGTCTCAACATACTGAACACCCCTTTTTCTTTATTTTATCATGAAAAAGGGCATAAAAACATATGTTTTGTGCAATTTTTATTTTCAAACACGCTCTAGCACCATGTCCTTTATATCAATAAAGAAAAATTTGACAAACAATCTAATGCCTATATAAATTTATAATACTCTTTACAGTGCAGTTATCCAAAAGCATATTGCCGAAATTGCAGAAAGCGGTGTCATTACATATTTTTCTTTCTTGCTTTTGGAAACAAAATTCATAAATGTATTAAGCGAAAGATATATCGCCATAACAACACAGATTATCTTTGTAACATTGTCCGAAAACCATAATGGAATAAATCCACCCATTTGTAAAATTATAACCACGAAAAATATTTGCAAAATAAGCTGTGTTACCAAAACAATTCTTAATTTCTTCGGAAAAACTTTGTACTGCCCTCCCATTGTCAATTCGCCTAATGGCAAACCGCATATTATGAGAAATGATAATACAATTACTACTGAAAAAGACACTTGCCCCTATAATAGCTACCATTGTCAACCTCCAAAAGTGTAATTTACAAATTAGATTATATCACTTCTGAACTCTATTTGCCACAAAAGTATAGGGCGTAACAACCGCCACGCCCCACATCTTTTTATCGCTCCAATGCTCTCTCTATCTTCTGTTTCTGCCCTTTCAAATCGTTCTGTTTCTCATACAGATTGCTTTATCTGGCAATGATGGATGCCACTAAAAAATGGACTGGAAAAGCATGGGACTGGGGCCTTGCCCTGGATCAGTTATGTATCTATTTCGGGGATAGGATTCAGCCGGAAGATATCGAATAAGCAAAAATCCAGCAGCATGTAAAGGTTAAATAAACATCCGACTACCATCGGGTGCCCTTGACATGCCACTGGATCCGTGCTAATACATAGACAAGGGGCTGAACAGCAGAACTGCCATTAAGCCCATCTCATCTTAAATTCATATTTTATAAACCTACGATTTTATCATCAATCTGAGAGGTTTACACAGAATGGCTTCCCGAAATTTCTAACTAAAAATACTTTTTACCCATCATTACCTTGTTGAATGCCAATATCCTTTACATCAGCGTAAAAATTATTTGTATAATTATTTATAACCTGTGTATTTGATGCAATCTCTCTTTCTTTTTCAGTAAAGGTCATATTTTCGCCCAATATCTCATTCTCTTCAAGCAATAATGCCCAGTCCAATATCTTATTTCTAACCGTACTCATAATCCTATACATTTCACTTTTAGAGACAAAAACGCATATTTTGTCGGCATAAAGTCCGTTGAATTATTAAAAACTCTGTCAAAGTAGCATTTACCGTTAAACATACTGAGTCGTCACTGAATTATATGAATCCGATATTGCAGAGATAGAAAGTCCCAACGGTATACATGAAACTTCATCTGCTATATCTGCTGATAAAATCATTGGTATCCAACCATTATATGGATTCCATGCTTTTTATTTCCCCTCTCACGTTGCGATACTCCGGCAGATGATTTTCATATCCATTTTGTTCTTGATTTATCCACTCTTCTAAATCTTTCAGTTTCAGCTTTTTGCCACTAAATAAGCTTTTCTAAGTAAAGATTCTATAGAAATAGTTTCATCTAATGCTTCCCTTTGTAATTCTAACACTATACCGCCCATACTTATCTCCTGTTATATTATTTTTATAATAGACTCAAAATACCAGATGCAATAAGACTTCCCCCTACACCCATAGCAAGATTTTTTATATCTCTAACAAAACTTGTATTTTGCTAGGATTCTCTTGCCTTTGGACTAACACTAAGATTTCCTCCATTTTTCTCTCAATTCACTTGCACACTCTCCAAATTCCGAATCCAACATTCCATCATATTTCCTTATTTGTTCAATAATTTTTCCTACCACATCATAATCAAATCCATTATTTACATTCTTGGTTTGTGTAGAATCTTTTGTTCCTTGTTGAATTTGAATATCTGAAACATCTCCATTAAAAATATTGGTATAACTATTTGTTTTTTGTTCTTGATTCATTGCTTTCTCCTTATCTTGAAAATATGATAATATACTTGGCAGAATACTTATTTCCCAAAAGCCAGATATGTAGTAAACATACTGCGAAATCAAACCATACTGTTTAAGCTTTTTCAAACTCAAATTGCAAATCCCGTTCCAAATACGTAGGAATTTCAATATCATTATTTGTCAGTTTAAAATCTTCCCTTCTATAATTATCGCAGATAATAGATACTAATTCTTCTGCTGTAAAATCAATAATTTTCAATCCGCCAACAGTTGGCTGCCCATTTACGATAAAGCTGCCCTCTCTCTTCTTGCATCTATTTGAGCCTGCCTATTAGATTCCCTTCGCTGTTTATCTGCTAATCTTTTATCTGCTTGGATTTTTTCTTGACGTTCTTAGCTGCCTCTTTTTTGATATTTTTCTAATGCTTTTTCCAATGAACTTTTTTGGCATGCATACACCTCCATCTTATGCTTCTACAAGCATTGTTTTAAGTAGTTCAATTGCGGATTCCTCATCTGGATTATTTGTACCTAATTCTCCCCGAAATGCTTTAGCAAGAATGGATTTTTCATTCTATCAATACTGCCTAACATCTCTTCTGATATTTCCTGCACCCGTTTCTCCTTATTTACAAATTCTTGAATACAAATTAAAATCTGTTTCTGTTCCTTAATAGAAGGAACACAAATTTTATAGCTCCCAATTCCTTAGAGTTAATATTATGAATACCCGATGATGACTTTGCCTTATCAAACATTTGAGCTCTTGCCATGGAAGAATTTATAAATCGTACCAAATACTCCGGTAATACTTTTTCAGTAACTTTCACACGGATTAGAAAAAGAAGCATACGCATATCTTTCCTGTAGCTTAGGAACTAATGCGCACTTTCCCACCAAATCTCTACTACCATTAGAACGAATGATTAAAATGTCATCCTCAAACACTTCATGTGATGAGTTTTTAATTCCTCTGACATATATTTCAAGTCAGAAAAATCTATTATCCCATCTCCAATATTCGGTATGCGTAATATCGGTGTTCCTTTATATTCGTAATCACTTTTTCAGAAGAACAATATTTTAATCCAGACACAATTTCTGATAATGTAGTATCTTCCCACTTTTCTATCTCTATATTAGAATTACGCCAATCATTCGTCAGTTGTCCTGTAAATGCCTTATATAATAAAGCTTCGACATTATCATCAATACTGGCAATCACTTCCTGTACTTTCTCTTTTACTTCATCCAATTTAGCAAACAAGCTCTCAATTTGTTCCACAATACGTTGCTGCTCGGCTAATGGTGGAATTGGAATACCAAAATCTTTAAACAATGGATAGTGTCGCCGGTATCCCATATTAGGAATTTCAATACTCTGAAGTGCATAATAAAATGCTTTTGCATTCCAAAAAGATTTTGGCCTCAACACCTTTACACCATCCGCTCCTTGAACAAAAAAAAAGAAGTCTATATACTTTACACATCTTGTGTGATCTCCAAAAATAACAATTGGCAATTCCCCTTCATATACAACATCCTTATTATCAGTATATCCGCCAACAAACTCCTGCCCCTGATCTATTACAGGATACTCTCCTCTACTAAATATTCTTTTGTTGTCAGTTTTTTCTTACTATCTGTAACATTATCAAATGCATCTAAGAGATGAAGCCAACACCAATTCCCCGGCACCTCATATGGCTGCTCCTCCACCGGCACTAATGCCTGCTCCAGTTTTCTTCTAACGTCAGCTCCTCTTTCTTCTTTCATCTCGCCATACTACACCTCTGCACTTTCCAGAGACTTAAGCTCCTTTACCACACTCTTTAACAAATCCACCGCTTCCTCTAACTGGGCAATACACTCCTCCCCGCTTTCAATCGGGTCAGGTAAATCCTCATAATCCAGTACAGAATCATCACGAATCAGTCCTTTATCCAATGTATTTCCCAATTCCTCTCTGGTAAAAACATTCCATCTTTCATCCTCTATGGCATGGCGGTCTTCTGCGGTATATGCCGTTATAAAATCTTTGAAATGCTCCTGTTTCAACGGATTTGTCTTACCAAAGGATGGCATATTCGTTCTGAGGTCATAAAACCATACTTCCTCTGTATTATTTTGCTCGGTCATTCCTCTTGTAAAGAACAATACATTCGTTTTCACTCCCTGAGCATAGAAAATCCCCGTCGGCAGGCGAAGTATTGTGTGAAGATTACACTTATCCATAAGGTCTGCACGAATCCTCTCACCCTCACCATCGGCAAATAAAACATTGTCAGGCAACACAACTGCTGCCCTTGCCTTACCGTCTGCTTTTAAAGAACGATAAATATGTTGCAAGAAATTAAGCTGCTTATTGCTTGTCTGATAAGTAAAATCATCACGATTGGCACGCTCACCGCCTTTCTTAGTCCCAAATGGCGGATTCGTAAGTACCACGTCAAATCCATGCATTACTTTACCCTGATTAGATAATGTATCGCATAAATAAATTTTTCCTTCTATGTCGTGAAGCATCGCATTCATCAATGCCAGTCTATGCGTTTCATGTACCAGTTCTGCCCCTGTAAATGCTTCTTTCTGCTCAAATGCTGCTTCTTCCTCCGTTAAATCCATCCAGTCATTGGTATGCTCCTTTACATAGCGGTCAGCCGCAATCATAAAGCCAAAAGTACCGCATGCCGGATCGTTGCACCTCTCCCCCGGCTGTGGTGCAATCAGTTCTGTCATCACATCAATTAATACCCCTCGGTGTAAAATACTGTCCTGCTCCAGACTTCTTTTCATTTGCATTCTTCTCCAACAGTCCTTCATACAGATTTCCTAGCCCTTCCTCTTTTGCCGAATACCAGTCCAATTCATCAATATTCGTAATAATTTTCTTCAAATTTGCCGGTTCCTCTATATTGCTTCTTGCTCCCTGATAAATCTCCTGCACACGTCCGCTGCAGTTTTCCCCAAAGCTCCCGAAGCAGTTCAGTTCTTCATAAAACCTTTTAAGCTCCATGCCCTCCTTTGTTTTTAATGCATCCCAACGGTAATCTTCCGGGATATTCTTTTCCGTTCCTGTCTCCTTTGCCATTTTCAAAAACATAATATATAAGTCAGCTCCGTTACATACTGATGATAGGTAATTCCATCATCACGAAGCACATTGCAAAAGATTCCATAGCTTTGATACAATTTCTGCGTTTGTCATAATCGTTTTCCTTCCCTATGCGGTATACATATGGCTGTTAATTTCATCAATAATTTCATCCAGTTTATTTCCAAATGCTTTATCAACCGCTGCATATCCGCCTTTAATTTTAAACTGCGGTGCCTCAAAAGATTCCTTATTCAGTACAACTTCTTTTTAACAAATAGGCTTCTATACGCTCCAGCCAGTTAAGCTGTACCTTGCTTAATTCCGGATGTGATGTCTTTGTCTTCATAATCGCAGAATGAATCCGTTCCTCCTTGCTGACTAAGGCATCGCCAATGCTTTTCTGACGGATAAAACTGATAATATCTGCGGCAATATCTTCGTTCGTCATCTGCTTCCACGCTGTCTGAAGCATAGTCTCGCTAAAATGATTCCGGTCAAGAATCAATTTTAGTTCCCTTAATGACTGTCTGGTCAATTCTTTCGGTCTGGTCGCTACGATATTCAGCGCTGCAATCTCATTGATATTGTTGTCAATAAAAGCATGGAACTCCCTCAGATAATCTTCCGGTCTTGTGGCATCGCCATAACCCCTTTCATGGCTGGTAATCTCATCTTTCGCATCACTGATAAACTTTGGTCTTTCCTGATGAATCCCCCGCACATAAGCAAAGGCATCACGATTCTTTTTACTGTTTCTACTGCCTGATCTGTTGGCATATTACGAAGTGCATCTATAAAACTTTCTGGTGATTCCCCACCTGACAAAGATTTGAATTGCTCCCTGCATTCTTCTGTCATTTTACTTTTGTTTCTTAATATTTTAGCAATAATGATATCTATCTGATTTTCTCTGGCTTTGTCACTTTCGAGATTATCTATTCCATCGATTAAATCCTCAAAGCTTTCCTTCGGATTAACTACCACCGGTTTCATCGTAGACACCGGATCTAATGCATGGTACACCCCTACTGCATCGTAAATCTCAAAATGTGTTTTTCCCAATCCCCGGACATAATCTGGTGGCACGCCCAAGCATCTGCTCAAAAAGAATACGGGAACGGATTCTGCGCAGGAATACCAGATTGACGATTTCCTCCACGTCAATGCCCGTGGTCAATAAATCAACGGTTACAACAATATTCGGAAATGTCTCATTCTTAAACCGCCGGATGGCTTCTTTAATTTTTACCGGATTCCCATTTTCTATGGAACCGGTAATCTTCATAACGGCTTCTTCTTCGCTGATTCCCTGCTCGGAATAATAATCTTTCAAAATCTTTGTAATCATATCCGCATGAGCATCATCCACTGCAAAAATAAGGGTTTTTCCCTTTTCGTTTGGATCAATGTCCTTGGCAATCTCAGCTAGAACGGTTTCATTAAACCCTTTTGTGACAACCTTCCTGTTAAAATCCTCTATCTCAAACTTCAAATCGTCTTCCAGCTCATCACTATTGGTAACCGTATTGGTCACAGGATCATAGATAGGAGCTGTGCTTCCTGCCTCAAATACAATCCCTTCCTCGCTAAGCTTCGTTCGGATAATATGGGGTGCATCATGGTCTACCAGATAACCGTCCACTACGGCTGTCCGGTAATCATAGGAATATACCGGCTTTCCAAAAATTTGTGTTGTGTGAAGGGCAGGGGTGGCAGTAAGGGCAATCTTAACCGCATCAAAATAATCAATGACCGCCCGGTATTTGCTGCGAAAATCATCCTGATTCCGATAAAGCACCTCATCTTCGCCCATTTCCTTATCCAGAATATATCCTCTGTGTGCCTCATCCACGATAATGCAATCGTAGTCCGACACTCCTATGCTGACATCCGTTTCATTGTAAAGAATGCGTTTCACCAGACTCTGAACCGTTGCAATATGAACGCGGGTATCTTTTTTCAAATTCTTTTTCGCCAAGGTCTTTAATATCAAATAATTGATTCAGCGTTTTCAAATCTTCCAGTTTTACCTCTTTGAAGGTATCCATTGTCTGATCTCCAAGCGCGGTCCTGTCAACCAGATATAGGATTCTTTTAAACCGCTTCGCAGACAAAAAACGGTATATCATGCCAAGAACTGTTCTTGTCTTTCCGGTTCCCGTTGCCATAGCAAGCAGCACCGTATTTTTGTGTTCTGCAATGGCTTTCTCGGTTGCCTTGACTGCTTCTACCTGATAGTAGCGTAGTCCCAACCCATTGGAATCCTCCAGCAACTCATACCCTGTAGCCGCAAGTTTTCTATCCGCTTCTGCAATGTCCCTTTCTAAATCCTGTCCCATCCCTTGGGGACTTGGCCATCCTGACAAAGCCTTTTTGATGTATTAAACTGATGCCTGGTATCTAAAAACCAAATGCCGGACATTTCTTCATACTGTTTTATGTAATCTCTTCCGTTTGTTGCAAAAAGGAACGGCACCTTATACTCACCATACTGTTTTAGCACATATTTTTCATGCTCCGCCTTAATCATTCTTGCATACTCTTTGCACTGACCATCCAATACGGAAGATATATTCGTATGCTTTTTTCTTCGCCTCAATAATTCCAACCATTTTTTCGCCAATAAAGAGTGCATAATCTGCATACCCGCTATTACCTGTCCTGGAATCTGTCGGCCACTCTGCGATTGCAAGATTCCTGCCTTTGGCAGGACGAACCCCTTTCGAATAACGGATTTTATCCGTATCTGCACCCCAGCCAACTTTGCGAAGCTGCTCATCAATCAGTTCCCTCGTCTGTGCCTCGGAAAGCTTCACATTCATCGCTTTTTTATAGGCAATTGCCCTTCTTGCATTATCCGATTTTCCATCCTTTTTGAATCCGCTGCAATTCAACAATATAGACGATTTTAAAGGCTTTTTTAACCAGTTAAGAGCAACATAGCCACATAATCTAAATTTTAAAAATGCAATAAAAATGCAATGAGTGACACGACTACTTGCTATACTTCCATCGGCTTCTTCTTGATACCAACACTATGAAAAGTCCGATTACAATTAAATATACTTTGAAAGGAAGATCACCATGAATTACAAATTAGAACTCAAACAAATCGTGGAATTTCCACCCTGTCGCATTTACCGTGACTTCATACAAACTTTAATCACTACCAAGAGCATCCGAACTACCGGGGGCTCTTTTTCTTTTTTATTATCTGGTATTATGCTCCTATGCAAATTACCGCACATCCTACCGCCGGATGGAACACATTACCTATACCATTGGTCCAGGAGAGTGGATCTGCACAGTCACAGATCTTCAGGAATGGTTTCGCTGCCGTTTCCAACATCAAGCGTTGTCCATCCTTCGATTTTTTGAAGAGCAGAATTACATTACCTACTCTCTTCTCGGCAAAACCGCCTGGTCAAATTCAAAATATCAGACTGGCCCAAAGACAATACCGTATTGGAATACAACTATCCCTGTAAAAAAGATACAGGGTTTTTCTTTTTCCCGATTGCCAAAGTTCACGAACTAATTGGCATTGGAAAATGCTCGGAAATGGATGTTATTCTGGATCTGTGGATTCATGCAGTTTACAACGATTCCTCTGTCCTGGGATCTGATTCCGGTCCCATTGTCTATTACCGGGATAATACCGGAAATCCCCTTACCAGCTTTAATGAACTGGGTGAAAGGTGGAGTCTGTCAAAGGCATCGGTATCACGACTCTTGAAGAAACTGGAGGAAAAAGAATACATTACACTTATCTCATTTACAGGAAAACACGGAAGCGTAATTTATCTCAACAATTACCTGTCCGTGATGTTTAATATCAGCGACGTTATGATTGACAAGGAGGAGATCGCTATGAAGATGCAATTACCAATCCATGTACCTGAAGAAATCACTATTGAGGATTCTGCTTCTGTTAGCGTTTCAGAAACTGTCACAGACTCACAAATCACCGTTACAAAAATGATTCCTGCGTTCCAGATTCACACATGAAATTTATCGTGCAAAAAGTCGCAGAACTATTGGATTCACAAGGGATTCCATGTTGCCACTGCTCCAAAACCCGCTATATATTATCTCCATTATCAGCCTGCAAAGATATATTTAATACATTTACTCTAAATATTATCTGTCCCTACGGAAATGCCGCTTATCGGTTTGAGTTGTCCGTAAGTCCAGGGGATGAGTCTGCCCAAAAGATGCCTGCCGTGGCAGAGCCTTCTGCACTGAAAGGGGGGAATAGACATGGCAAACCGCAATACACAGGGATTTCCTTCACCCGAAGAAGATCCACGTTTTCACGACACCTATCAGTTTTACGCAGATACCGGGATGCAACCTACAGCCTGAAGGTAGTCGTACACCAGATGGAGCACCAGTTTAAGCTCCAATACGACAATGACATCGACAAATTTCTGGACTCCATCTATGCTGCCGGGGCTGATCTTACCGGAAGCGACATCGAACAACGGGCAAAAAGTATTGCCAGAAGCAACCAGATGCTGAAGCTTTTGGAATCATCCATCGATCTCCTCCGGAACAATCACAAGCATGGGGAACAGTATTACTGGATTCTTTACTACGCTTTTCTCTCTCCACAGGAAATGAAAAATACAGATGAGATATTGGATAAGCTGGCTCACCACATCACCAATATTTCCTACCGCACCTATTACCGGAAACGCAGGGCTGCGATTGAAGCACTCAGTACCATCCTTTGGGGATTTACTGCAAAAGAGACATTGGATACGCTCAACAAGTTCTTTCCAGAGTAATACATATCGCCTATCTCCTCGGCTTTTCGTAATATCATAAAAATGTTATACTAAAAAATGCAAAATATATATTGACTCTCACGGAACGTCATAGCGTACAGTTATCTTATCAGGAACAGGAGGTCAGCAACTATGAGGACAGTCAAAGAAATATCAGAACTTACAGGTATCAGCGTTCGCACGCTTCACTATTACGATGAAATCGGGCTTTTAAAACCAACACAAAAAAGTGATGCGGGATACCGGCTTTATGACGATAGGGCATTGGAAATATTACAGCAGATTCTGTTTTTCCGTGAGTTTGACATTCCTTTGAAAGAAATCAAAGCTGTTCTGGAGAATCCTGCTCTTGAAAGGAACCAGATCTTGCAAATGCAGAGAAAAATGTTGGTAGCAAAGAAAGAACGTATGGAACATCTGATTGCCAGCATTGATGATATCCTGAAAGGAGAGAATAAAATGGATTTTGCGATTTTTAGTAAAACGGAAGTTGAAGAAATGTTCCAAACTATGTTTGAACATATGCCTGACAATATGAAAGAACTTGCTGTAAAAGAGTTTGGAAGCATTGAAGAATGGAAAAAGCATTATATTAAGACAGTTTCATCAGAAGAAATGCAGAAAGGCTATGCTAAAGTTGTTGAGTGGTATGGAGGAAAAGAGCAATTCCTGTCTGTTGCCAACAATCCTATTAGCAAAGAGGCTGCAGAAAGTTACAACCAACAATTTGACAATCTTTTATACAAATTAGCAGCTAAAAAAGTATGTTCACCAGATTCTTCTGAAGTAAGAGAACTTGTTTCCGAATACGGTTTTCTTATGAAACAACTTTCACAGATAAAGAAAGAACACGGTCTGATGGTTGCACAGGCTCAATATTACCGTAATGAAAAAATCAAACCTATGATAGATGAAAAATACGGCAATGGTACAGCCGAATTCTTCGCACAAGCTTTCGAAGCATTTTATAAAGACAAGTAATCATTAGAACTACACAAAATCACAACAATACACCATGCAGGGAATCAAAATGGTTTCCTGCTTTTTTTATGCCAACCAGTGAAAATGGCACAGAAATGACCTGCTTCTGCGATTGAAGCGTAAAATTACCCATGCTACAATAGGTATTGCTTATAGTTTTCCTTATTTCCAGCACCCATAGATGGTGCTTTTTTTGTACCTGTAAATTCAATCGCTGACAGCAGGTTCTATGTACTTTGTACGTACACTATACTTACAATACCAAACGTATCCTGTACGTACAGCCATATGTATAAAGTTTCCTATTATATATAGAAGGGAGTCAATCATGAAAACAAGGAACGAAATCTATCAAGGAGAGGGAGCCAAGCTCTTACGGTTCATTACCACTTACCATACTCTGAGGTATGACCAGGTTTTACAACTTTTCTCCCGACATGAGCAGTCTATCAAGTCATTGATTACCAGCCTCATCAAACAAGGGCGCATCATTTACGATAAAGAGCATGACCTTCTTTGTGACAGCCAGCAGTCTGCTGAGAATCCTGACTATGCTATAATTACATGCTTCTGGGTACTGCTGGATTTTAAGAAAGGTGTTGTATACCACACCAGTGGCGAATTTCCAATCAAGCTCAATTTCTTTTCGCAAGATGAACAATACGAAATCATCTATATCGGTGAAGAACAGGAGGCTCTGATCAATCATGTGATGGAAAGTATCCCATCACATGGTTCCAAACGCCTGATTGTCTTAGAATCCGAAAGCCAGGCTGCCAAAATCACCATTGATGATGTAGCCGCTTACTGCCTTGTAAATGAATCCGGTGCTGTCAGTTACTACATGAGAAAGTAGGTTATTATGACGCAAAATACACCAACCATTTACCAGCGGCTTGAAAAACTGGAAGGGGAGCTGCAAAAACTGACGAATACCGTTTACGCTCTGAAGGTCACTGATATCCAGAATTATGATAAAAATTTTGAGGAACTGAGCGTCAGTGCTGCTCTTCGGGCGGAGCGGATTGCCTGCCAGATGCGTAACCTTGTCTGTCCGGCTCTCTCCCCAAATCAAGCAGCTTATCTTCCCAAAGCGGCAGATGCACAGGGAATGCGGATTGCAGAACAGCAGGGGATTCTCACCATTACGCTTCCCGGACTGCTTCCGAAACGAAGAGTCCACACAAACACTGCATTTCTCCATGAACCGCTTAATTATATGCTTCGGGAGTATGTAAAACAAAATGCCCTGCCCCTCTATCGTGACTGCGTGATATGTTTCAGTCAAATATATGACAGGGAACTTCCTCAAAGACGTATCCGGGATTATGACAATCTGGAGTTTAAACAGATTCTGGATACACTTTGTACTTATGTTCTGACAGATGACAGCGGCTTTTTCTGTGATTCCTACTACACGACACAGCTTGGCTTAAAGGACTGTACACTGGTATCGGTTATGGAAAAAGCTGACTTTCCGAAATGGCTGCAGAACCAGAAAAATCATCACGAAAGCATGTCGGAAAATCTCCTGACTTCTCAGGCAGAAATCCGACATCGGTAAGAACCACCGCAGGGAACTTTGTTTTCTTGCTTTTTTTATCTCCAAACCACCGGAGATTTACCCAAGTATAGGCTTGCATGGGTAAGAACTGAATTGAGGTGATGCTTATTTGATAAGACCTGACACTACGAAATACCGCTTACTGGAAATGATAGGGATGTGCGGGGAATTTCCCGCAGACCAGCTAAACAGACTCATCCCAAGTGCCTCCTATGCGGAAAAACTCATTACGGATTTGAAGGCGGAACACCTCATCCGTACCCACTACCGGGATGCTCTCAGAGGCTACCGTCTTACAAAAGCTGCGAAAGAGATGCTGTTATCTGTCTCGCCGCTACGCTTCCAGTGCTATCTGACCGGCAATACCGAGACGAACCTCATCCGAAGTGAAGTATCCCGACGTATCCGCTTACATCAGAAAGCCGAAACGTATCTGACACTCCTTCATGCCGGGATTCCCTTTTATCCGGATGTAAAACCTGACATCTTCTGTAATCACCGCGAAGCTGGTTCCATCGGTATGCGAAGCCTTCCTCTTTTTTACGCTTCCAGAGAAATTAAGGAATTGGGCCCGGAGACCACGAAGATTAGGAACTCCCGCAGCATGGGCATCCTGATGGCACCGCAATGTGTCTATGTCCTTTATAACACGGGAAACGGAGTCCTGAAATGGGAATATCGAACGGAAGTCCGCTTAAACGCCTTCCTGCAGCATTACCTGCAAGGCTACCCTTACAACGGACATCCACAGATCCGGGCAATCATGACCGGAACCGACATGGAAATGGCTTTCCGGCTGTTTACCAGTACCGGAGGCTACAAAAAGAGCCTGTTTATGCTGGACACCTCCTTCGAGCATTTCCATTACCTTCCCAATACTCCGGAAGGGGAAGTGCTTTTAAAACTGCTGGTTCACCCTGAGATCATGGAAAAGCTGGACAACCTCCTGCTGTCCGATCTGGGCTGCCGCAGCGATTCAATTCCACTGGAACATGATGCCACGGATGCTTCCGGGAACCCCATCCTTCTTGCTTATGATTTTGACATGCAGCGAATCAACCGGTTCAATACCGGCTTAAATGTATACGGCAGATCCGGGAACCTGATCTGTTTCGATTTTCAGATTCCGGTCCTGAAAAAATACTTAACTGCCACAATCCATTTCTCCAGTATTGACCTTTGCAAATTCAAAAGGGGGTTTTTACATGAACCGTAAATGGTGGAAGCTCATTTATATGCTTCCGATTACCTTCTGCACCCTCTATGCAGGAGGCTATGTTGCTCAATTTATCCGCAACTATCAGACCTGGGAATCTGCCGGCAATTTTGCCGGAAACGGAACTGCCCCGCAGATCCCCTCCCCGCACCCGCTCGCCTGTCTGGATGCCCTGACTGCTTTCCCGTACAATCTGTATGGGATTTTTCTATGTCTGGCAGCTTTTGGACTCCTGACCTTCCTTCTCATGCGTATGGGATTTGACCGAAACGGGGAAATAACAGACCGGGGCCGGAACCTGAATTATTCCACAAAGGGAACCTATGGGACTTCCGGTTTTATGACTTTGGAGGAAATGCATCAGGTACTGGAGCTTACGAATGATGTCAAGAAACACAAGGGAACCATTCTTGGAAAACTGAACGGAAAAGCCGTTTGTCTCCCGAAGGATACCCGCATGAACCGGAATATTGCCGTTTACGGTGCCAGCGGTTCCATGAAAAGCCGGGCCTTTGCACGCAACATGATCTTCCAGTGTGTTGCCCGCGGGGAAAGCCTCATCATCACCGATCCAAAATCGGAATTGTACGAAAGTACAGCCACTTACCTTGAGAATGCCGGATATATCGTGAAATCCTTTAATCTTGTAAACCCGGAAAACTCGGATAGTTGGAATTGTCTGGGTGAAATTGGCGGACAGGAAACCATGGCACAGGTATTTGCTGATGTCATCATCCAGAATACCGGTTCTGCCAAAGGCGATCACTTCTGGGACAATGCCGAGATGAACTTATTAAAAGCTCTGATTCTCTATGTGGATCAGGGATTCCCACCGGAGGCAAAGAATATCGGACAGGTATACAAACTCCTGACCATGAGTTCGGAAAAAGAACTGAACAGCCTCTTTGACCTGCTTCCGGTCTCCCATCCGGCAAAAGTCCCCTACTGCATCTATAAGCAGGCAAGTGACACGGTACGTTCCGGCGTCATCATCGGACTCGGTTCCAGACTTCAGGTATTCCAGAACAAGCTGATCCGCCAGATCACTTCCTATGATGAGATCAACCTGACGCTGCCGGGAAAAGAAAAATGTGCATACTTCTGCATCACTTCGGATCAAGACAGCACTTTTGATTTTCTTTCTTCCCTGTTTATGACCTTCGTATTTATCAAACTGGTCCGTTATGCAGACACCTATGGGGAAGATGGAAAACTGCCGGTTCCGGTACATATCCTGGCTGATGAGCTGGCGAATACGGGAGCAATCCTATCGCTCAACAAAAAGATTTCCGTGATCCGAAGTCGAAACCTCAGTATTTCCTGCATTTTCCAAAACCTGCCTCAGATGCAGAACCGGTATCCCTTAAACCAATGGCAGGAAATCATCGGGAACTGCGACACTCAGCTATTTTTAGGCTGTACGGATGAGGTAACTGCTACATTTATCTCTAACCGCTCCGGTGATGTGACCGTTGGTGTCAGCAGCGAAGCCAAACAATTAAATAGCTGGAGGGTATCCGATTATACACCGGAATACCGCCAGACCAGATCCATCGGGAAACGAAAGCTCTTAACTCCGGATGAGATCCTGCGGCTCCCGCTGGATACTGCACTGATTATCCTGCGTGGTCAGAAGGTACTGCAGGTAGAAAAATACGATTACACCCTGCACCCGGATGCCCAAAAACTCATTCCCCGGAAGGCTTCCGAACATATTCCGGAATGGAGAAAAGGAGCATGTAGTGAAGAATATACGTACACTCCAACTATTCCTGCTTCCCACCCGAAAAAAACCGCTTCTTATGGAAAGCAGAAAAAGAAAAAAGCTGAACCGCACTTTGACCAGCAAAGCGTTTATCAGGAACCTGGCTATCACGATTTCCCGGATGACTTCTCAGCAGATAACTATTCGGATCACACAGACATGGTTCCTTTAGATAAAGATTCTATCATGTCATAATTTGAAAGGAGACACTATGATGCCAAACGAAACAACCAACACACCTATTTTAACTCTGGATTCCGATGCGAAGCTGGAAACAGCCCAGTCCATTTCAGACCTTACCTGGCATGAGATCCAGAATGCCTACCGTACCCGCCGGATCTTAACCGGAATGCTTGGCGGTATCGAGAAAACAGAAAACGGCAGCCTCATTGCCGTGGTTTACTACAAGGATTTCCGTACTGTCATCCCAGTAACTGAGATGATGATCCATCTCATGCAGGATGAAGCACACGATTATGGGGAGCTTGCTCTGCGGCAGAACAAAATCCTCAACAATATGCTTGGATGTGAGATTGATTTTCTGATTAAGGGATTAGATCCGAAGACACGCAGCATTGTCGCCAGCCGGAAAGAAGCGATGCTGAAGAAACGCCAGATCTTCTATCTGGATAAAGATGCTTCCGGAATGCCGAAAGTTTATGAAGACCGTATCGTGCAGGCAAGAGTCATTGCTGTTGCGGAAAAGGTAGTCCGGGCAGAAATTTTCGGTGTGGAAACCTCCATTCTTGCCAGAGACCTGTCCTTCGACTGGATGGGTGATGCCAGAGAACGCTTCCAGGTAGGCGATCACATCCTGGTACGCATCCTGGATGTGCGGGCAGACTCACCGGAGCAGGTCATTGTCCACGCAGATGTCAAAAGTGTGGAAGGCAACACCAGCAAGGAAAACATGAAAAAATGTAAGATTCAGGGAAAATACGCCGGAACTGTGGAAGACATCCATAAAGGCACCGTCTTTGTCCGGCTCTCCATCGGTGTCAATGCCATTGCCCACTCCTGCTATGACAGCCGGACAGTCGGGAAAAAGGATCAGGTATCCTTTGTGGTGACGCATATTGATGAAGAGCGTAATGTTGCCCTCGGCATCATCACCCGCATCATCAAGCAGACCATATAAGGCTTCCACCTTATTTTTAAATAGCTTTTTTTCATATACAGCACCAATTAGTCCAGCAAATACTCACGATACAGCTACATAAGGTGACAGAATAAAGTATTTTTCAGACCATTACCTTATTGTACTGAAAACGGTAACGTGTTATACTGATTCGGTATTACTGAACCGGAAAGACGGATGCATTTCGATTTTGCCCTCTAGTATCCAAGGAGGGTGATGCCCATGAATACAATGGAAGTATTGACTTTACTATTGGTAATTTTTGCGGCTTTGACTTATATAGATAATCGACATAATAAGAAATAGCATCCACGACCCTAGGAAAGTTTTGGATGCTATGACTTATACATAGAATATAAAATTTAACTGAGGGCATCAGATTTTGCATCTGAATACCTTTCTTGAGTTCATTATACACTGGGGGATTTGAGAAATCAAGTCCCCCTTTTTATTATGACATTGATTAGTATCTGCATTAAACATCAGAAATTTATATTCTTACTCACTGAAACGAATTCTCTCTATCAATGAATCTTTCCTTACTGACTTTGCAATGAATATTGCCAATAACATCTGTATCACAAACAATGTTAAAATTATAATAATAGCTGCTGTTACCGGATAATGGTATGTGCTGATATCAAACATTCCTGTACGCTTTGCATATAAAAACAACGGATATCCTGCAAGACTTCCCACTCCGATACTGATAATAAGAGTGCCTACTGTATAGAATATACCTTCCAACTGGAGCATCTTCATCAACTGACGGTCCGACATTCCGATTGCCTGCATCATGCCAAGCTCCTTTTTTCGCACATGGACACTATTGATCATTGTGTTAATCAAGTTCATAATGCTGATTGCTGCCAGAATGATGATAAATGCATAACATGCACCTCTAGTCATCTGTATGGCATTTTCCCATGTATCGTACTCATTCTTCCAAGTACGCATCTGCAGTCTGCCTGATCCATCCACAATAGCCTGTAGAGATGCTTCCAGTGCCTCATCATAATCCTTATCTGCAATCACCTGAAAATAGCTGGAAGAATTATTTATGGTAAGTTTCTCTGCCCCTTCTTTTGCCATGATAAGACAGTTATAGTTTGTCAGACCTCTTCCATATTCACCAATTGCTGCCACTTCAATCTCTTTTTGAAAGGTATTATCTCCATCATGAATATTGAGTTTCAGCTTATCTCCCACTTTAATATCTGGATACCAGTGAAGTAGCGCGCGGTCCAGAATCACTTTATCCCCGGATTTCAATTCCTCGTATGTGACATTGCCTTCAGTGATTCCTTTTTTCAGCTCTTCTGCGTATTCTTCCGGCACTCCATTGATAAATTCGGTTCCAATTTTTTCTTCAAAAGGTCCTCCTGATACCTTCAACGCGGTAAACACATCTACCCGCTCAACACCGTCAAGCTCCTCTATCTGCTGCTTTAGTCCTTCATTTAATGGATTATTCTTTTGAACCTCCGCCCATTCATATTCAGGATGCTCTTTATTCCCGGATTCCACAATTGGAGAAATCTCATATTGCCCCACAATCGAACTCTTTGCACTTTCCATCGGATTTGCACAAGACAGCACCGTTGCTACCATCATGACAAATATTCCGGTAACGGCCATAGATACAATCGTGATAGTACTCTTCTTTTTATTCTCTGCAAGATTTCTCTTGGTCAGTCGTCCGATATTCAGAAATTGATATCCCTTCCTGCTGCTTTTCTGTCGCTTACTGCCTCCCTGGTAACGCATAGCTTCTATTTCTGATACCTTCGCCGCCATACGCATAGGCTTCATCAGTGACAGATACACTGTACACAGAGTCACTGCAATTGCCAACAGATAAATCCACCAATAATAAAGTTGGACTTCTCCTTTAGCTACAACCTTGTATGCCTCTGTTATAAGTACGTTTGAATCCTTTGCATGTTCTACAAACTGGAGAAGTACAACTTTCACAGCAACTGTTCCGATCAAAAGTCCTATCGGAATGGCAAACAACGCCACTCCCATTCCCTCTCTTAGTACGATTTGTCTAAGCTGCCGTTTCGTAGCCCCGATTGCCTTTAACTTTCCAAATTCCCGAACCCTCTGGTTCATAGATACATAATAAACACTATAAATTGTGATAATGCCCGCCAATACAACAATAAGCATGATTCCTACAATCACCGGAATTGTAGCCGGATCCACATAATTTGCTGCAAGATACTCTTTATTAATATTCATGTCATCCTCGGAAATCCCGAACTGTCTGGCAATATTCTGTATCGTCTCTGTATAATCTGCAGTCGTATTTCCTTTCTGTCCATTCACCTGAAGTAAAAACCGATATTTCACCTGTTCTACCGGTATCTCCGCTTTCAGAAAGGCCTCTGAAACCAATGATGTATATTGTTTTTGTTCTTTGCTGCTCTCATTATCTGCTAAAAAACCACAGATTCGAAAGTCTTTCTCCTTCGTATAATCCAGTCCGTCATCTTTCAGAATCTGATAAGGTACTGTGATAGTGTCACCGATTTTCCCATTCTGTCCTAATGCTTCCAGTATTCCTTTTGAAACCACAATATCATTTTCTTTCTGCGGAAGTTGCCCCTCTTTCAGCTTCACTTTATAAAGTTCCATCCCTGTTCTGTCCATATACATCATGGAAACCGTCGCATCTTCCAGATTCATGTACCCCCGCATCGCTGCGGAGTCCGTAAGTTTTCACATCATGATGTGCCGCCAGTTTCATAACTGTACTCTCGTCCACGTTCCGATAAAGGGCATGCCATGTTGGATAAATCTTATTGATTACCGCAAAGTTCACTTCCACCATATCTTTTCCGATTGATGGGATTACGAACAGCAGTAATGTTGTCAGGATAATGGCAATTCCAATCAGTATGTTTTTGCTCTTATAATGCCGCATATTGCAATATGCAACTCTGGTCGTCATCTTCATTATCTTCTCACCGCCTTGCCATCTTCAATGATAATCATTTCATCCGCCATCTGGGCAATCGTTTCATCATGGGTAATCATGATAAGCGTCTGCCCGAAATCCGACACGCAGCTTTTCAATAGGCTCATAACCTCTAGCTCAGTCTGGGAATCAAGGTTTCCAGTCGGCTCATCCGCCAAAATTATCGCCGGTCTTGTCACCAATGCCCTGGCTATCGCAGTTCTCTGTTTCTGTCCACCAGACAAAGCAGACGGCATCGCATCTTTCTTATCCTGCAGTCCGATTTTTTTGAGAATATCTTCCACTTCCCGCGGCTTTACCTTGCGATTATCAAGTCCCAGCGGAAGAACGATATTCTCCCACACATTCAGCGATGGAATCAGATTAAAATCCTGAAAGATAAATCCTATCTTCTTTCTTCGAAACTGTGCCAGTTTATCATCTTTTCGAGAATAGATATCGGTTCCATCAATCCATACTTTGCCGGAATCCGGTCTGTCAAGCCCTCCAATCAGATGCAGAAGTGTAGATTTTCCGGAGCCGGAACGTCCTACGATAGCTGTAAACTTGCCTCTCTCTATCTGTAAACTTGTATGATCCACGGCTCTCACCTGATTCTCGCCTTCTCCATAATACTTTACTAGATCTTCTACTTTTAAAATACTACTCATATCTTCAAGTCCCCTTTCCATTTCATACCCCTACTATAACATTCCTGCATTACAAAACCCTTACAACAACCATAACAGTTTTGTAAGGGTTCCGACTATTCTCCTATTATGAGCGGCAGTGTCACTTTAAATATCATACCTTTCTCAGCCTTTCTTTTGGCTGCTATTGTCCCCCCCTGTTCTTCTATGATCTTTCTGGCAAGATACAGACCGACACCCGCTCCGTCTTTTACCTGTTCCTTTGCTTTCCTTCCCCGGTAAAATCTCTGATAGATCTTATGCAGTTCCTCCGCAGGAATGCCCATTCCTTCATCTTCTACTTCAATAAGCACATTGCTTGCTAGCTCCTGCGTCCTCACTGTAATCGTTGTATGTTCCGGTGAATATTTGACTGCATTCTCAAGGATATTCGTTAATGCTTCTACCGTCCATTTTGAATCATGGTTCACAACTATATCATCATCCATCTCCACCTGAATGGAAATATCTTTTCCTCTTGCCTTCATATAAATCTGACTGACAGCCTCTGTTAGCGTTTTCTTCAGGCTTTCATGAAGCGAATGTATCTGGATCATATGTGTTTCCAGCCTTGAAAGATTTACCAGTTCATTCAAGAGCTGTTCCAGTTTGGTAAGTTCCTGTGATTCCTGCTCCAGAAACTCCCTCTGTTCTTCTCCTGTAACCCGATTTTCTGCCACCAGCTCATGACTCATCCGGAGTGATGCAAGCGGAGTCTTCAACTGATGGGAAATATCTGTAATCAGACTCTTCGTACCATTTTCTTCCTGCTCCAGACGTTCCTTCAAATCTTCGAAATATTGCCCCAGCTCCTTTACAGATTCCCACACCTTTAACCATTGTTCCGATTCTGATGTTTCTTCAGGATATGTTTGGAATTTTCCTTTTCTGAATTCCTGCAGACATTCATATAATTGCTGTAATTGTTCCTCATCACCGTATCTGCTCCAGTTTTTTCTTCGGTCCAGGTACAAGAACAGGCTACATACTATGACTCCCACTAGTAATCCAATTCCCCAGATAATCCTTATAACCACATCTGAAGATCCACTCCCTGAGTGATAACCATAAGTTTCTTCCAGCATCTGTACGACTCTTTCTATCTTCTGATCGTCCCGGTCTCTTATAAAATCTACTGTTCCTGACTTTTCCCAGATTGCAACTATTTCCCTTCCAGTTCAGGATGTTCTGCAAGGAGCAGTGCTATCTGCGTTGCTTTCGCATTTTCCTCATACTTTGTTATCAGATACATTCCTACTGTAAAAAATACTGCAAAGATTACATATACGATAAAATACCGTTTTAATTTTTGTTTACCTTTCCGGTCCATATATATCCCAGTCCTCTCACATTCGCTATCTCTTCTGTTCCAAGTTTATTCTTCAGTCTGCTTATATTGACAGTAACCGTATTATCATCGACAAATTGACCGTCTATATCCCATACATGCTCCAGGATACTTTCTTTTGAAACAATCTGTCCTGCATTCTCCCAGAGATACAGCAACAGAGAGAATTCTTTCTTACTTAAAGTAACTGGTTCATCCCCTTTATACACCTGCATCGTTTTCATATGCACCGTAATCTCTCCGGAAGACATAATCTGTGCCTGTACCTTAGAAAGCCGTCTCATCAATGCGTTCACCTTCGACACCAAAGCCATCAGTGAAAATGGTTTGGTAATATAATCATCTGCCCCTGTATCATAACCATTTACAATATCTATTTCCTGATCCAAAGCCGTAAGATAGATAAGATATGTATCTCCACCTGCACGTACCATCCTTCCAAAATCCAGTCCTGTACCATCCGGCAATGTAATATCGCTGATAACAAGAGCATAATCTCCTTTTTGAAATGCTTCTTTTGCTTCCTTTATTGTATAAACCTGACGAACCTCATACCCTTCCGTGAAAGTAACAGGGCAATTCCCCGATTTAGATTCAAGTCATCCTCCAGTAATAATATTTTCTGCATCAAATACTCCACCTCTATTTGTAATAACCTGTTCTTTTATCATATCAGTCCTATCTTTTGTCTACAATAAAAATAAAATTAACATACATACTTTTCCTTCATATGTTCAAGGATTTCACCGGATACTGCTTCAGAAATCGATCAATCCATTTCTGATTGCTTCTCTGTAACATCCGAAGTCTGGATAAAAGCTGTAGACAACTGCAGCTCTATGTTACTAAAGTCCTATCCATCAATACAGGAGTTATAGAATGCCGTGAAGATACCGTCAAATTCCATTTCAATAATATGTAGGCTGTCCATTGTGTGCTCCAGATAAGTCAGTGTTCCTCTGTCCAAATCTATACTCGGCTTTCCTAGTGAGTTTGCTATTACATCTGGATTTGTAATTCCAAACATCTCCTTTATATCCGGCATAAGATAATCCACGATATCCGGCAGCCTTTTCTCATACGCCTGTGCCAGTTCAACTGCACGTTTTTCATAATCGGAATGTACGCTGTCACAGACAAACTCAATCCCGTTTATTTCCATCTTATAGTAATCATTATTCTCATCATAGACAAACGCTGTACCCTTACTTTTTATTTTTTTCCAAAATCCCCATGATATATCTACACTTTCCCGGTTCTTCCGCCATACACAGTCTAAAAAACTGTAACTTAATGCTTACGTTTGTAAAAATAACTCCTGCCAAAATCAATAAAATAATTCCAACTACAATCATAAAAATAAA
>VOFB01000974.1_pt1 | contig 24000 bp, 49 predicted proteins | sample 5384141 | NCBI WGS metagenome assembly VOFB01 (sample SAMN12384721, study PRJNA508395) | human gut metagenome | isolation source: healthy gut A | host: Homo sapiens | reverse complement strand
GTTGACCTTGGAGTAGACGGTCTGGTAGCGCTCCCGGTCCTGCAGCTCCTCCTGATGTAGGGGCAGGGCATTTTCCCCAGTCGGTCCAGCACCTCCAGAAAAATGCCCTCGTACTCGAAATGCACCAGCCGGTTGCCACCGGGCAGCTCTTCGGTGATCTCAGCGGTGAGCTGCCCATCCCCGAAGGGAGACACGGGCGCCGGTGCGCAGCTTCTTACCGGGCCGCACCAGACATTCCCACGTGTTCTCGCCCCCGGTCAATGAGCAGCAGGATCTCACAGGCTCCGCCGCCGGGGGGAGCCGATGACCCAGCAACCGGGCCGGAAGGACACGGGAGTTATTGAGGATCAGACAGTCGCCGGGCCGCAGATAGTCCGGCAGATCGTAGAAGTGGCGATGTTCCCATGCGCCGGTATCCTTATCCAGCACCAGCAGGCGGGAGGATGGGCGTCACCTTCGCCCTACGCCCCGGTGATATCGGCAGATGGGTGGACTGGGTTCATGCACGGCCCCATCCTGACGGATCTTTCATGGGCGGGTCCGGAGGAGAGGGCGTCCCTTGCAGATCCAGTCCAACCTGGGCAGCGACATCGCCATGGCCTTTGACGAGTGCGTGGAGAACCCCGCCCGGTACGAATACGCCAAGGCCAGCTGTGAGCGCACCGCGCGGTGGCTGCAGCGGTGCAAGGCCGAGCACGACCGCCTCAATGCCCTGCCGGATACGGTGAACCCCCGCCAGATGCTGTTCGGCATCAACCAGGGGGCTACCTATCGGGACCTGCGGATCGGCATATGCAGGAGATCGCCAAGCTCGACTGCGACGGCTACGCCATCGGCGGACTGGCGGTGGGCGAGCCGGCGGAGGTGATGTACGAGATCATCGACGCGGTGGAGCCCCACATGCCCCAGGACAAGCCCCGCTACCTCATGGGTGGGGACCCCATCAACATCATCGAGGCGGTGGCCCGGGGCGTGGACTTCTTTGACTGCATCATGCCTGCCCGCAACGCCCGCCACGGCAAGCTCTTTAATCCGGGTGTTCTGCAGCGGATTTCAAAAAACTGGCCTGTCCCTCTTGCAAACAGGAACAGAATCCAGTATAATACATACCATATTGTGAAAAAAGGAGTTTTGTCCCATGATTCAGTTCGCATATGCTACAGACGGCACGACGGCTGCCGGTGCCGGCAACATGACCTCCACGATCATTATGATCGTCGTGATGATCGCTATTTTCTATTTCCTCCTGATCCGTCCCGAGAATAAGAGGAAGAAGCAGGCGGAGGAAATGCGCAACAGCCTGAAGAAGGGCGACTGGCTGACCACCATCGGCGGCATCTATGGCCGTGTGTGACCATCACCGACCGTACCGTTGTCATCGAGACCAGCGAGGATCGCGTGCGTGTGGAGTTTGTCAAATCCGCCATTGGTTCTGTGGGTACCCTGGATCAGCAGATGGCCGCTGCCCAGCGCCCTGCCAAGAAGTCCAAGGGTGAGCCTGTGGCAGAGGAGAAGGTCGAGGAGACCACCGAGGATAAGACCGAGGAATAAAAGCGAATAAAGCACCCTCCCCTGAATATGCTTGGTAGAGCGATTCAGGGGAGGTATTTTTATGTCCGCAGGGAAACTGACGTGGGGCCGGCGGGACTGGCTGGGGTTGATGGCGCTGTTTCTTTCCAGCATTGCGGCGGATGTGATCGGGGCGCTGCTGGCGGTGAAGGCATCCTGCCCATGGGGAGCGTGGCTGCGTGGGTTTATGGCGGTTGGGCGCTGGGCGCATTTCTGGGCGTGCGGGTGGCGGTGCGGGGGGCGCAGCGGCACCGTGCAGGCTTCGCTGCTGCTGGCGGCAGGGGCTTATGCCATGTTGATCTGGCTGGTGGGTCTGACGGTGTTCGGTACGGCGGCCTTTGCCCATCACGGTCTGGGGATCACGCTGGCGGTGGTGGCTGGTGCGCTGCTGGGAGCCGTGCTGGGGCAGGGGAGACGGCATCGAAAAAAGAAGCCTGTTCGGCGGGGACGGCAACATCGAAGGGCGATATAGAGTGTTCCATGGTGAAAATCACGAAAATCTCTCTGTGAGACATTTTTTGTGCCTTGACGGGCCATGACGGCGGCAGCGGATGAAGTATCCCCTGCGCCGCCGGGACGGGGAGGGCAAGATGTGGTGGCGGTCTAAAAAATCCCGCCCCATATCTTGTCCTTCCTTTGCGTGGGGGAGGAGGGTATTTTCGAGGTTTTCGAGATTCACATAACACACTTTACATAACTATTTAACATAATTTACAAAAACAGCAGCGCCAGCAAAAAGCTCTTGCGAAAATGCAGCGTTTGCCCTATCATATGTTATGGCAACCTCGTGAGTTATGTCGTGCTGCGGCAAGACCGCAGAACTTGCGCTTCTATCCGGCCGGCTTGTCTCATAGGATGAGACGAGGTGACTGGCCGCATGAGACGAGCATCACATTTTCACAGATGGCCCGGACGGCACACCGGCCTATGGCGGCTGGCGCTGCTGGGGCTCTGCTTCTGCGGGGGCATCCTGCTGGGGCAGCTGGCGGCCCGGAGCGTGCCGGAGGCATCCCGGACGGAGCTGGCCGCCTATCTGCGGCAGTACGCCGCCGCATGGGGGAGACAACGGATCGCACCGCCTCGCTGCTGCGGGTGGCAGGGGTGTACCTGCGCTATCCGCTGCTGGTGACGGTGCTGGGCTTTTGCGCCGCCGCCGGGGGGCGCTGATCCTGCCGGTTCTGGCGGCGGAGGGATTTTTCTTTCCTTTTCTGCGGGCTGCTTCGCTGCTGCGCTGGGGCGCAGCGGCGTTTTACTGGCCTTGGCGGCCTTCGGCGTGCGGTGCCTGATCGTGCTGCCGTGCAGCATTTACCCGGCCATGCTGGTAGGGGAGAGGAACCGCTGGAGGAAGCTGGCCGTCTGCGGGGCGCTGCTGCTTCTGGGTATGGCGCTGGAGCTGACGCTGGTACCGAGGCTGGTGCAGTGGGCACTGGGGAACATTATCATGAGAGGAGTTGAGGACCTTGGCGGATCATATTGCGGCATACGGCAGCTATCTGGAGCAGGAGAAGCACGCCTCCGCCAACACCGTCAGCTCCTATTTGCGGGATCTGAACCAGTTCCGCAGTTGGCTGCTGGAAAACGGGGCAGCCGATCTGCGGCGGGTCAAGACCGATACCATCAACGAGTACCTGAGGTATCTGGAGCGGCGGGGAAGTCCCCGGCCACCGTGACACGCAGCGCCGCCTCGCTGAAATCGTTTTATGGGTATATGCAGGCCTCTGGGGTCATGAAGGCCAACCCGCCAAGGCGGTGGTGACCCACCGGGCAGAGCGGAAGTACCCGGAGATTCTCACCGCCAAGGAGGTGGAGCTGTTTCTGGAACAGCCGGAGTGTGTGGATGCCAAGGGCTACCGGGACCATGCCATGCTGGAGCTGCTTTACGCCACCGGCATCCGGGTATCGGAGCTCATCGGGCTGAACGTGACGGATGTGAACCTGACAGCGGGCTTCATCCGCTGCAGCAGCCGGGGCAAGGAGCGGATCATCCCCTGTACCACGGCGCGGTGAAGGCGCTTCAGGACTACATACGGGACATCCGGCCCCGGATCATCGCCAACGAGACGGAGACGGCCCTGTTCGTCAACATGAATGGCGAGCGCATGAGCCGCCAGGGCTTTTGGAAGATCATCAAGCACTATCAGGAGACGGCGGGCATCGAAAAGGACATCACGCCCCACACCCTACGGCACTCCTTTGCAGCCCACCTGCTGGAAAACGGAGCGGACCTGCGAGCCATTCAGGAAATGCTGGGTCATGCGGATATCTCCTCCACACAGATATACACCCACGTGATTCAAAAAAGCAGCTGAAGGATATCTACAACAAGGCTCATCCCAGAGCATGAGAGACTGGCGGAGAGATACCTCTCCGCCAGTTTTGCATCCCCTGAAGGGCCGCCGTCATCTCCAATGTTTTTGCCGCTGTGTGCGAAGCACGAACACTCTTTTGCTTTGAAGGAATTGATGCCTGCGAGGAAGAAATTGCCCAAGACGGCAATATCATTGAGGTGGACTTTGAAATTGGCCTTGACGCAGATGAATATGATGATATCTACTCCTCATTGGGAGAAATGCCAAAGAGGGTAGCTGAGGCATTCCCTGATTTTAATTTCTACTGTATAGAGCAAACGGATGCATACGGAGTTGCTGCAAATTCAGAAGCGACGATGAAGCATAGTGAGTTTGTATGTGTTTCTGGTGATTCTGATGGAAATTTTGGTAAACGGGTCATTGGACATGTAATCGATGGCAATATAGTTTTACAGAAGAAAATATTGACATGGCTGAAGGAATGCAAATTTTATTTGAGGAAGAATCATGGAAAACAGAGAGCTTCACGCCCCTGTTTTTTGTCCTTATCAAAAGCGCTGTGTTCAGAATGTCGAAAACCTTCTTCAGGTAGTCTGCGGCTCGATGGTAACCGGTCTTCATAGAAGCTTCACCTCCGTGAGCGAAACTTGGCGCTTTACAGGGGTGACAAATACGGTATAATAAACTGATATCATATTTTCGGCAGACGGCATGACTGCCCGGAAGGAGATGACTTTTTGCAGGTAAATCAAGTGCGGGCGGGTGCGATCCTCTCCTATGTCTCCATGGCAGTGAGCACCATCCTCTCGCTGGTATATGCCCCCATCATGAAGGGGCAGCTGGGGACCAGTGAATACGGCGTATACGGCCCGTAGGCCCCCATCATTGCATATCTTCTGCTGCTGAGTATGGGACTGGGCAGCGCCTATATGCGGTATTACTCTCAGGCCAAGGTGGCGCAGGACCGCCGGACCATGGCCAAGCTGAACGGAATGTTCCTTGTGACCTACACGGTGCTGGGTCTGGTACTGCTGGTGCTGGGCTTCACACTGGCGGCGCATCCGCAGAACGTGTTCGGTGCCAAGTGGACAGAGGAGGAACTGGCGCTGGGCGCCAAGCTGCTGCGGATCATGTCCGTCAATGCGGCTCTGTCGTTCCCCATCAGCGTGTTCGAGTCCAATGTCAATATCAACGAGCGGTATCTGTTTTTGAAGCTGGTGGCCATGGCCAAGTCGGTGCTGAGCCCCATGATCTCCATCCCGCTGCTGCTGTTGGGGTATCACTGCCGGCCATCGCTATCCTGAGTCTGATGCTGACCATCGTCAGCGGCGTGGTGGAGGCCTTCTACTGTCTCATCCGTCTGCGGATGCCCATCAGCTTCCGTGGTTACGACTTCGCCCTCATGAAGAGCATGATGGGCTTTACCTTCTGTGTTCATCGCCGTGGTGGTGGATCAGGTGAACTACGGTATCGGTACCCTGATGACCACATGGATCCACGGCACGGAGCTCAGCGCCGTATACTATAACGCCAATCAGCTGAACGTGTACTATCTGTCCTTCGCCATGGCCATCTCCAATGTGCTGGCCCCCCGAGTACACCGCATGGTGGCCTCCAACACCCCACCCGTGAGTTGGGGCGGCTGATGACCCGTGCAGGCCGTTTGCAATTCATCATGCTCGTATGCGTGTTTCTGGGCTTTGTGGCGGTGGGCCGCCCCTTCGTGGTGCTGTGGGCCAAGGGCGACGCCAGCTTTGCCATCGACTATCCCGTGGCGATTTTGCTGTTTCTCTCCACCATCATGTCCTCCATCCAGTTCGTGGGGCTGGAGATCCTGCGGGCCAAGGGGATGCACAAGTTCCGGGCCTGGGTCTATCTGGCGGCGGCAGGCGTCAACGTGGTGCTGATGATCCCCTGTGCCGGAAGTGGGGTCTGCTGGGCGTTGCCAGCAGCATCCTTATCGTCACACTGCTGGGAAACGTCCTGCCCATCAACTGGTACTACTGCAAAAGGATCGGGCTGGATGTGAGACGGTTCTGGCGGCGCATCGCTCAGCTGCTGCCCTCCATGCTATTGCCGGCCATTGTGGCGGTGCTGATCGCCCGCTTCGCTCAGGTGGGCAGTTATCTGCAGATCGCTCTGTGGGGCTGCGTGTTCGTGGCCGTCTATGCCGGAAGTCTGTGGATCTTCGGCATGAACCGCTACGAGCGGGGACTGGTCAGCAGTATGCTGGGCAAGATCTTCCGCCGTGGCAGGAGATGATCGCTTACAACGTAAAAAGGACCGAACGGCTGTGCCGTTCGGTCCTTTTTACAAAATCAGCAGCAGTCCGATGGCGATCAGGACCTCCTCATCGGCCTCCTCCCGGAACAGGAAAAAGAGGATCAGCAGAAGCAGCAGATCCCCGGAGTCGATGTCCCCAGATGGAGCCGGGACAGCAGCCGGTCCAGAAACCGTCCCTCCGGCGGACGGGGGAGATGGCTCCTGCGGCCTGGGCGGCGGCCCCTCCCGGCGGAGGACTGCCCGGTGACGAGTTGCCGCCCGGCGGCGGTGGGGGCCCGACGGCGGGGGAGGGGGCGGTCGCCCGGAAACGGGCCCCGGAGCCGGTTCCTGTTGGGGGATGCGGCTGTATGCCCCCTGCTCGTTGCGGATGTACCGGTTATACACGCTATCCCTCCCATTCCGACAGGAATTTTTTCCCCAGATGGATGAGCCTTGCCAGATGTGCCGCCCGTTCCACCTTGCCCTGCTTTTCCGGCTTCAAAACGGCCGCAGGGCGTTCAGCAGCTGCATGGAGGCGCTGTTGCTGCGGCCGTATTCCTGTGCCAGCGGCAGAAGCTTCCCCAGCAGCGCCGGGTCCAGCCCGCCCAATCCGCCAAAGCCTGCCGTCCCTCCGCCCGTCTGATCCGCAGGACCGGCGGGCGGAGGAGGTGGCGGCTCCGGTGCGCTCTTCTCCGCACCACCCATAGTTCCGGAGAGCTGCTGAGCCAGCTGCATGATCCGGGCCATGCTGCCGGGGTCTGACAGCAGTGTATTCAGTTTCTCGTCCATCTCCGACACACTGCCGTCCTCCTCTCTATCCCTGCAGACTGTCCCGGATGCGCCGCAGCAGGGCGGCCCCTCTGGGGTAGACATGACGCTCTTGAGCATCTGCGCCATCTGCAAGGTGTTGCCCGCCGCAGCCTCTCCGGCGGCCTGCTGAAGGGTGCGCCCACCGTCCCCGCCAGATAGAAGCTGCATCAGCCGCTGACCGTCGGCGGAGGTCATCAGCGACTGCACGGCGTCAGGGTCCCGGCGCAGTCGGTCGATAAGTTCCTTCTGATCCATAAGCTGCCTCCTTTGGATAGGTCTTGATACTGCCAATATATGTGGCGGTAGCGGGAAAAGTGCCTGCTCCTCATGCAAAAAGCTGCCGGAAGCAATGCGTACTTCCGGCAGTCTGATATAAGTATTCAGTTTTCTGCGCCTTGCCCAAAGTCACAATAGGGCCGCAGGGTACCTCCCCGCACCTGGGAGGCGGGCGGTGCAGACGGCCCGTCCATGGAGCACCATCCGGTGGCAGAAGTTGTTGGACTCCTCCGGCGGGATGCACTGCCGTAGCTGCCGCTCTACCTTCAGCGGGTCCTTGCTGCCGTCGGTAAGGCCAAGACGGCCGGTGATGCGGATGCAGTGGGTGTCGCAGACATATCCCTCCTGCCCGTAGATATCCCCCAGAACGAGGTTGGCGGTCTTACGCCCCACGCCGGGGGCCGCAGCAGCTGCTCCATGGTGTCCGGCACTCTGCCGCCGAACTCCTCCCGCAGCATACGGGCCGGGCTACGATATCCCTTGCCTTGGCACGCCAGAAGCCGCAGGAGTGGATGTATTGTCCCACCTCATCCACGTCCGCCTCCGCAAAGGCCTCCAGCGTGGGGTAGCGGGCAAAAAGTGCCGGGGTCACCAGATTCACCCGTGCGTCGGTACACTGGGCCGCCAGCCGCACGGAAAAACAGCAGCTCATAGTCCTTGCCGTAGTCCAGAGAGCATTGTGCATCGGGGTACAGGGCCTTCAGCGCCGTGATGATGGCGGAGATCTCCTGTTTGCTTTTCATCTGTGCATCACCTCTCACCCATTGTACCAGACCGGCGGGAAAAAATGCAAATAGGGGTGCAAACCGGAAAAGAATGTGGTATAATCCAACTGATTTTGCGGACACGGAGCTTCCGGCCCGCAGCGAAGAGGAGGTGCCGTGATGCGGCCCGCTGGCAGATGAAATACGACCTCAGACACTGGACGAGGTAGCAGGACAGAAGCACCTGCTGGGGGAGGGGCGCTGCTGCGCCGCCTGATCGAAGCGGGGCGGAGGCCAACCTGATCTTTTACGGTCCCTCCGGTACTGGAAAGACCACCGTGGCCAACATCATCGCCCGGCGGACGAAAAAGGCCCTGTACCACCTCAATGCCACCACGGCATCCCTGCAGGATGTGAAAGCGATCATCGGCGATGTAGACACCATGATGGCCCCCAATGGGGTACTTCTGTATCTGGACGAGATCCAGTACTTCAACAAGAAGCAGCAGCAGTCCCTGCTGGAGTTCATCGAGAACGGCAAGATCACCCTCATCGCCTCCACCACGGAGAATCCTTTTTTTACGTGTATAACGCCCTCCTCTCCCGGAGCACGGTGTTCGAGTTCAAGGCCCTGACACCGGAGGAGACGATACCTGCCGTGGAGCGGGCGCTGGCGCTCCAGCAGCAGCGCAGCAGCCTGCCCCTCTCGTGGGAGGAGGAGGTTCCCCGGCTCATCGCCGCCGGGTGCGGCGGGGATGTCCGCAAGGCTGTCAACGCTGTGGAGCTGCTGTATCAGTCCGCCAAGCCCAGGGATGGAGGGCTGCTCCTGACGACGGAGGATGCACAGGTGCTGGCCCAGCGCAGCGCCATGCGATATGACCGGGAGGGGCGATCAGCACTACGACCTGCTGTCGGCGCTGCAAAAAATCCATCCGTGGCTCGGATCCGGATGCGGCGGTGTACTATCTGGGGCGGCTGCTGGCGGCGGGGATCTGCTGAGCCCCTGCCGCCGGCTGCTGGTCATCGCAGCGGAGGACGTCCTGGGGGCTGGCCTATCCACAGGCCATCGTGGTAACGAAGGCCTGCGTGGACACTGCCCTGCAGCTGGGCCTGCCGGAGGGACGGCTCCCGCTGGCAGAGGCGGCGGTGCTGCTGGCCACAGCTCCCAAGTCCAATTCCGCCCACAATGCCATCATTGCCGCCATGCAGGACATCGACCACGGCAAGGTGGGGCCGGTGCCACGGCATTTGCAGAATGTCCACGCTGACAGCGCCGGAACGGGAAGGTCCCGACCTACAAATATCCCCCACGTTTACCCCAATCACTATGTAAAGCAGCAATACTTGCCAGACCTTGTAAAGGACGCTGTTTACTACGAATACGGCGATAACAAGACGGAGCAGGCCGCCAAGCACTACTGGGACGAGATCAAGGGCGATAGCGCCAGCCGCTGACGCTGCCGCCGGTGATTTGATAGTGCAGCGGCGTGGGGAAGTCAGGCTGCCCCAGCTCCTGCACCATCTGCAGCTTGATCTTGCCGGTCTGAGGCTGGATGGAGCGGATGTAGACCGACACCAGCCGTCCCTCCGGATATCCTCCCGGCTGTCCGCCAAGCCCGACAGGTTGGGCGTCAGCTCCACGAAGCAGCCATAGGGCTTGCAGCTGCGGACAATGCCCGGCACCGTCTCGCCCACCCGGAAGCGGGCGGCGTTCTCCAGCCACGTTCCCAGCAGCCCCTGTGACTGAGGACGATGCGCTTTTTGCTGTGGGTCGATGCTCTGCACCACGGCACGGATGCGCTGGTGCAGGGCGAAGCGCTCCGCCGGATGGCGGATGCGTGCCACGGAGATATTCGCCAGCGGCAGCAGGGCCACAAGGCCACAGCCTACATCCACGAAGGCCCCGAAGGGTGCCAGATGCGTTACCTGCCCCCGAATTACCATGCCGGGCGTCCCGTGGCGCAGGATGTGCTCCATGGTCTCCTCCTGCGCCAGACGGCGGGAGAGGAGAAATTCCGTGCTGCCATCGGCTGCTATGCGCTGACCCGTCACCTGAAAACAGACGCTGCACCCCACGCAGGACAGCGCAGCGATATCCCGCTGAGCGCCGGAGAGAAACGGTGCCGCCACCTGATCCTGTGGGATGATGCCGCCGCAGCCTCCCGGCCGAAGGTGCAGATTGCGCTGGGCATCGCACCGCAGGACGGGGGAGGCGAGTGTTTCGTGGGACGCCAGTGCATCCTGCAGCTGCCGGAGCGTACAGGGTTTCCAGAATCCCTCCGGCAGCGGCCATTTATATTCTTCCATCATGACACACCCCTTACATTCAGATATCCCATACTATGCGCCGGTACAGGCGTGCTTGAACGAAAGGAGCGCCTATGGATCTGAAGCTGCACGATATCATAGAGATGAAAAAAAGAACACCCTTGCGGCAGCCGCCGCTGGGAGGTGCTGCGGGTAGGGATGGACCTGAAGCTCCGCTGCTGCGGCTGCGGACACGAGGTCATGGCCCCCCGCCGAAAGCTGGAGAAAAGTATCAAACGCATGATCACAGAGGAGGAATCGATATGAGACCCAAATGGACCCGTTATCTGGCCATGGGAGTGGCTCTGCTGCTGGCTGTCCTGATGCTGGCAACGCTCATTGTGCCATACCTGAGCCTGTGAACCCACGGCCGGGGATCGGCGTATGCGGTACATGGGGAGAGGACCGATGGGGTCCTCTCTTTTTGACGCTTTTTTTCCGGCGGCGGACGGTATAATGTGTCCAGCGGAAGGGGGAAGCGGCGTGACGGTGGTGTATCTGGACCGGGTGCTCCTGCTGAATCTGTTGGTAGACTATCTGCTGCTCCTGACCACGGCCCAGCTGGCGGGTATCCCCCTGCGGAGGGGAAGGCTGGCTTTGTGCGCCGCCGTCGGGGCGCTGTACGCCGGTGCGGTGTTCCTGCCGGGGCTTAGCTGGCTGTCGCACCCTTTGTGCCGGACGGCTGGGGGAGCCGCCATGGCGCTGGCGGCGTGGCGGCGGGAGGCCCATCCGTGGCGACTGACGGCGCTGTTTTTTCTGCTGGCCGGAGGGCTGGGCGGTCTGGTGCTGGCGCTGGGGCTGGCCTCCGGCTCCGTGGCGGCGTATGTGGGGCGGCTGTATCGGGCGGAGATCAGCTGGCCGGTGCTGCTGGGCGCAGCGCTGGGATTTTATGGGCTGCTGCATCTGGTATTCCGGCAGGCGGCCAGACATGGGGAGGAGAGATCATGGACGCAACCATATCCATCGGAGGACAGAGTCGTGCCGTGCGGGTGCTGCACGACACGGGAAACACCCTGCGAAGCCCCGTCACCGGACAGCCGGTGCTGGTGCTGGAGCAGACGTCGCTGGGCGGGCTTCTGCCGCCGGAGGTGGAGCGAATCGTGACCCGGCGGGCCCCGCCGGAGGAGCGCATGGCCCAACTCCACGCCACGGACTTGGGCAGACGGTTCAGTCTGCTGCCCTTTTTGCAGCATAGGAGCCCCGGAGGGACTGCTGCTGGCAGTTTGCAGCGACAGCGTGCAGATCGGCGGCACTACATATCCCCGGACGCTGGTGGCCCTGTCGCCGGGGCCGGTCAGCGACGGCGGCGGGTATCAGGCCCTGTGGGGCGGAACGGAGAGGGGAAGCATGAAAAAGCTGTTCAGGCGGCTGCTGGCGTGGCTGCACAGTCTGCGCAGGCGGGATAAGATCATGTACATCGGCGGCAGCGACACCTTGCCGCCGCCTCTGCCCAGAGAGGAGGAGACGGAGGTCATCGCCCGCCTGGAGCAGGGGGGACCCACAAGCCCGGCAGACGCTCATCGAGCGGAATCTGCGGCTGGTGGTGTATATCGCCCGCCGGTTTGAAAACACCGGCGTCAACATTGAGGACCTCATCTCCATCGGGACCATCGGGCTCATCAAGGCCGTCGGCACCTATCGGACGGACAAGAACATCAAGCTGGCCACCTATGCCTCCCGGTGCATCGAAAACGAGATTCTGATGTTCCTGCGGAAAAACAGTAGCCAGCGGACGGAGGTGAGCTTCGACGAGCCACTAAACACCGACTGGGACGGCAAGGAGCTGCTGCTCAGCGACGTACTGGGGACGGAGGGGACGTGGTGATGCGGCCCATTGAGGCAGATGCAGACCGCAAGCTGCTCAGCGACGCCGTAGGGATGCTGTCCCAGCGGGAGCGGGATATCATCACCATGCGCTTCGGCCTGTGGGGGCAGAAGGAACTGACACAGAAGGAGGTGGCCGACCGCTTGGGCATCTCCCAAGTCCTACATCTCCCGTCTGGAAAAACGCATCATCCTGCGTCTGCGGCGTGAGATCGTGAAAATGAGCTGAATAAAAAGAGCTGTAAAGGCAACTTAGCCTTACAGCTCTTTTACCCATATCGGGGTTCTCAGGGCTCCAGAAAAAAGGGAGGCGGGCCGGTTGATGACCATCATGTTGTAGTATTTCAGCAGATGATAGTCGTCCTTATCCAGCTTCACGGTATCCAGCAGCCGGTCGTTCTCCTCCAACAGCTCCTTGGAGATCAGCACCTTCAGGGCCACGGGGGCGAAGAAGGGGGCTGCCGATGCCGGAAAGCATCCCAACCGCCGGGGTGCGGGTTTGCATGGGGTTGAGCATACAGATATACATTTTTTCGCCGCATTGATCTGGTTGTGGAGAACCATATGGGTGATGGTGTCATAGGGGCTTCATCTCGCCGGTAAAGAGGTGCTGACATTGATCCGGATCGTCGAAGCTCTCCACTCCCATATAGAGGATCACGTCGATGCCCCTCGCCGTCGACGGCAGGGGAAAAGCGCAGCAGAGAGCGCACCAGCTGATGGATGCGCCCGTCAAAGAAATAGTACATATAGGCCTGCGGGGTGTTGAAATAGAAATTGCCCGCCAGCACCTGCTCCTGATGAAATACCGGCGGCTGATAGTCGATAAAAGCACTTCAGGTCGATATTCAGCGCCTGAGCAATGTCATAGGGTCTCGATGTCGATGGTGATGGTGCCGTTTTCGTACTTGGAAAGGGTGGCCTTGCTCTTGTTGATCATGGCCGAAAACTGCTCGATGGTGTAGCCACGGCTCTTGCGGTACTTCTTGATCCGCTGGCCCACATGATAGGAAAAGGAACCCATAGATAGCCTCCTTGTATATATTCGTACTGATTATAGCAGGCATTTTATAACAAGTCAACTGAAAGTTTCATTTTTGTGAAACAAAGGGAAAGGAGTTGGTTATTTTACCTTGTATTTGGAGATAGTATCTGGTATAATCGACATGATCTTATGTCGATAGGAGAAAACTTCTTTTGAACTATTTGCAAGAACTATGGGCAGCGCTGGACTTCGGCTCCCTTCGAGATATTTTACTGCGGCTGGCATCGGTGTTCCTGTGTCTGACCATCCACGAGACCTGCCACGGTCTGGCAGCCTACGCACTGGGTGATCCCACCGCCAAGCGGATGCACCGGCTGAGTCTGAATCCACTGCGGCACATCGACTGGATGGGTCTTCTGATGATGGTGACGCTGGGCTTCGGCTGGGCCAAGCCGGTGCCGGTGGATCCCCACTACTTCAGAAAGCCCAAGCAGGGCATGGCGCTGACGGCGCTGGCGGGGCCGGTTTCCAACTTTCTTCTGGCACTGGTACTGCTGGTGGGCGCCCGGATCATGGTGGACCACGCCGCCTATTCGGCACTGAATCAGGGGATACTGGACTTTCTAGTGTCTACGGCGGTGCTCTCCATCGGTCTGGGCCTTTTTCAATCTGGTGCCGATCCCGCCGCTGGACGGTGCCAAGGTGCTGTTCTCCCTGCTGCCGGATCGGATGTACGACACGATGCTGCGGTATGAGCGCATCGGAATGTTCGTGCTGTGGGGTCTGGTGCTGCTGGACGTGGGCAGCGGGGCGCTGAACAGCGCCATTGCGTGGGTATTTCGGATATTCTGCCGGATCGTCGGCCTTTCTTGAGGTGTCAACATTGGATCATCCTATTTTCAAACTGGAAAAAAGTGGTACAGCCCAAAACAGGGGAGACACTGGAGGACTTCGAGGGGGGGCCTCTGGATCTCATTCTGTTTCTGCTGAACAAGAATAAGATCGAGATACAGGATATCCCCATTGCACTGATCCTGGACCAGTATCTGGCGTATCTGGAGCAGCGCAAGCAGATGGATCTGGAGGTAGCCAGCGAATTTGTAACCATGGCTTCCCACCTTATGTACATTAAGACGAGGATGCTCCTATCCATTGAGGACGAGGAGGCCCAGAGCGAGATGGACGCCCTGATCCAGTCTCTGGCGGAGCGGCAGCGTGGGGATGCCTACGCCCCGCATCCGGAAGCTGACGGAGCGCATGGGACCCATGAGTGAATTTGGCCGCAGCATCCTGACCCGTGGGCCGGAGCCCATGAAGCGGGGCAAGGTATACGAGTACGATCAGGAGCCGGGGGATCTGGTCATCGCCATGCAGGAGGTGCTGGATCGCCGGGGTCAGGCGGAGACACCGCCGCTGCGGGCCTTTGACGAGATCGTCAAGCGGGAGCCGTATCCGGTGGAGCGGAAGGCCAAGGAGTTGGTGGAGCGGCTGAAAAGGAACGGCATCACCCGGTTTTTGCTGCTGTTCCGTGGCAGCCGCAGCCGCAGCGAGTTGGTGGCTACATTCATGGCGGTGCTGGAGCTGTGCCGGAACCATATCATCCGGTTGGCGGGCTCTGCCGCCGACTGCACGGTGACCTGTCAGGAGACGGAGGAGGAATGAGCGTGGAAACACGGGAAATGAAAGAGATCGAGGCCGCCGTGGAGGGCATTCTCTTTGCCGCCGGCGAGCCGGTGAATATCGACCGCATCTGTCTGGCGGCGGAGCTGGATCGACCAACGGCGGAGCTTGTGCTGCAAAAGCTATGGACTATTACAGCTTTGAGCGGCGTGGGATGCGGCTGCTGCGTCTGGAGGACAGCTGGCAGCTGTGCTCCGCCCCGAGTATGCCGACGTTATCCGTCGGGCCTTTGAGATACGCAAGCCCGCCAAGCTGTCCCAGCCGGCGCTGGAGGTGCTGACCATCATCGCCTACTACCAGCCCACCACACGGGCCTATGTGGACCAGATCCGTGGCGTGGACAGCTCTATACCGTGGGGCTGCTGCTGGACCGGCACCTTATCGAGGAGTGCGGGCGGCTGCAGGTGCCGGGAAGGCCACGGCTGTACCGCACCACCAAAGCGTTCCTCCGGGCGTTCCACCTGAACTCGCTGGAGGATCTGCCGGAGATGCCGGGGATGGAGGCCGACGGCCAGCTGCGTCTGGCGGAGGACGGCTCCGTGCTGGATGATGCAAATGCGTAAAACTGCCGTATAAACGGCGAAAGGGGGATCGGCTTGGTGGCACTGTGGATCATCGGCGGCATTTTGCTGCTGCTTATCCTGCTTCTGCTGCTGCGGGTGGGAGTACACCTCCGCTTTCGGTGAACAGCTGGAGCTGACGGTCATAGCCGGTCCGGCCCGCATCCAGCTGCTGCCCCGGCCGGAAAAGACGGAGACAGCGCAAAAGAACCAAGCAGAAGAAAAAAAGCCAAGGGAGAAGCACAGGAGGAGAAGAAGCCTGCCAAGCAGCGGGAAAAGCCTCTGAGCTTCGAAGATGTCCGCTGGCGCTGCCGTACCTGTGGAGGGCCTGAAGCGGGCGCTGGCTCGACCCGGCGGCGGATGCGAATCGACCCCTGCGTCTGTGCGTGGTCTTTGCCGGGGAGGACCCTGCTGCCGTGGCGCAGACCTATGGCTGGGCCAGCAGCGCCATGTGGACGCTGATGCCCCAGCTGGAGCGCCTGCTGAAGATACCGGACCCGCACATCCATCTGGGAACGGATTTCGGTGCAGCCCGCACCCAAATAGAGGGAGAGGCAGGCATCACCTTCCGCATCGGTGATCTGCTCATCATCGGCTTGGTTCGGCATCCCGCTGCTGAAATGGCTGCGGAAACGGAAAAAGGAAATCGAACAATCTGTGAAAGGGCCCGCCGCCGGCACAGGAGCAGACCGCATCATAAAGAAAATAAAGCTATACTATGGAAAACAACGAGAAGAAGAATCACTCCCTTATTGATCTGATGGATGCCTCCATGAGCAAAATTCGGGAGATGGTGGACTCCAACACCATCATCGGTGAGCCCATCCAGACGCCGGACGGCGTGACCCTGATCCCCGTGTCCCGGCTGAGCTTCGGCTTTGGCTGCGGTGGCGGGGACTACGGCAAGCAGACCCCCCGCCATGTGTCGGCGGCGCCAGCACTGCAGGTGTGAAGGTGGAGCCGGTGGCGTTTCTGGTGGTGAAGGACGGTGTGACCCGTGTGTGCTGCCGGTGGGCGTGCCTGCCGTGACCACGGCGGCCCGCATGGTGGAGATGGTCCCGGAGGTCATGGACCGGGTGGAGCGCTTTATCGACAAGAGAAAAGAGGAAAAAGAGAGCTTCTGACGGAATAGAATAGGATCACCTGAGGGAAGAGGGTGATCCTGTGTAAAGCGAATCCTGACGGCAGTGACGGCAATCGTGCTGCTGTGTGCCTGCCCACGGCGTGGGCGGCGGATAGCTTCCGCTACAGCGGCCATTCTCATGGACGGCGATACGGGAGGTCCTGTACGAAAGAACCCGACCGGCAGATGCTCATTGCCAGCACCACCAAGATCTGATGACGACCTTGGTGGTGCTGGAGCGTGGCGGTCTGGGGGATGTGGTCACAGTGACCCAGCAGCACATAGCGGAGGGCTCCTCCATGTATCTAAAGCCCGGGGAAAGGGTGACGGTGGAGACCCTGCTATACGGCCTGCTGCTATGCTCCGGCAACGATGCGGCCCTGGCGCTGGCGGACGCCTGCGGCGGGCTGGAGCGCTTTGTGGCGGAGATGAACCGCAAGGCGGCGGAGCTGGGCATGACCGGTACCTCCTTTGCAAATCCCAACGGTTTGGATCAGAAGGGCCACTATTCCACGGCACGGGACATGGCCCGTCTGGCGGCCTGCGCCGTAAAAACGAAACACTTGTGCGGCTGTGCTCCACCCGCAGCGTTACGGTGGGCGGCCGCACCATGACCAATCATAACCGGCTGCTCCGCAGCATCGACGGGGTGCATCGGTCTCAAGACCGGCTACACCCGTGCGGCGGGGCGGACGCTGGTGAGCTGCGTCCGGCGAAACGGGCGAACTCTGGTTGCCGTCACGTTACAGGACGGCAACGACTGGGCGGATCACGCCGCCCTGTATGAATTTGGCTTCGGGCCGTAAGGAGGGATCCCGTGGAGGAACGTCTGCAAAAATGGATCGCCCGCTGCGGTATCTCCTCCGCCGGGCGGCAGAGGAACTGCTGCGGCAGGGGCGTGTGACCCTCAACGGCCGGGTGGCCGGACTGGGGGAGAGCGGCGACCCGGAGCGGGATATCCTGCTGGTGGACGGAAGGCCTGGGCTGCGGCACCGGAGCCGGTGTATCTGATGCTGAACAAGCCCAGAGGATACGTCACCACCCTTTCCGACGAGCGGGGCCGCAAAACGGCGGCGGAACTGGTGGCGGACTGCGGCCGGAGAGTGTTCCCCGTGGACGGCTGGATAAGGATTCCGAGGGGCTGCTGTTGTTCACCAACGACGGGGCTCTGGCCCAACAGCTGCTGCACCCCCGGCATCAGGTGGACAAAGTCTATCAGGTGACGGTATCCGGCGCTCTGAGGGGGCCGAGGAACGGCTCTCCCGGATGCGGATGCTGGATGGGGAGCCCATTCAACCGGCACAGGTGCGCCGGCTGTCCCAAAAAGGGGAGACGGCGGTGCTGGAGGTGATCATCCATCAGGGCAAGAACCGGCAGATCCGCCGGATGTGCCGTCAGGCGGGGCTGTCCGTGCTGCGGCTGCGGCGGGTGCAGGAGCATACCCTGCATTTGGGGAACCTTCCATCTGGCAAGTGGAGATACTTAACAGATGGGGAATTACAAGACTTGAAGGGAAGCGATGGGGTTGAATAACAACGTGCTGCATACCATTCGCCAGCAAATGCCACAGTTTTCCAAGGGACAAAAGCGCATTGCCGCCTACATTCTGGAGCACTATGACAAGGCTGCCTTTATGACGGCCTGCCGCCTGGGACAGATTGCCCAGGTCAGTGAGTCCACGGTGGTGCGCTTCGCCGCCCAGCTGGGCTACGAGGGCTATCCGGAGATGCAGCGGGATCTGCGGGAGCTGATCCGTGGAAAGCTCACCTCCATCCAGCGCATTCAGGTGTCCAACGACCAGATGCATGGGGATCTGCTGACCAGCGTCATGCAGCGGGATATGGACAGTCTCCGTACCGCCATCGAGCAGGTGGACCGGGGCAGTTCGAGCAGATGGTGGACAAGCTGCTGAAGGCACAGCACATCTACCTGCTGGGAATGCGCTCGTCATCGTTTCTGACGGGGTATCTGAACTTCTACTTTCACCTGATCTTCAAAAAATGTGACACTGGTGCAGAACGCCGTGGCAGGGGAGACCTTCGAGCAGCTGGTGCAGGTGCAGCCCGGTGATGTGCTGCTGGCTATCAGCTATCCCCGGTACTCCAAAATGACCGTCAATGCCGTGCAGTATGCCAGAGAAAAAGGGGGCGGATGTGGTGGCCATCACCGACAGTACGCTGGCCCCCCTGTATCCGCTGGCCTCGGCAGCGCTGCTGGTCCGCAGCGACATGATTTCCTTTGTGGACTCCATCACAGCGCCGCTGAGTCTGCTGAATGCCCTGATTGTCACGGTGGGTCAGCGGAAAAACGAAGAGGTGCCGGAAACCTTCTCCGAGCTGGAGCGGGTCTGGTCACAATACAGTGTGTTCGGGAAAACGGAAGATGAGTAAAAGAGTGGTAGTTATCGGCGGGGAGCCGCCGGAATGATGGCGGCCATTGCCGCTGCCGGCCGAGGGGCGCAAGTCACGCTGATCGAGCCCAACGAGCGGCTGGGAAAAAAACTGAATATCACGGGAAAAGGACGCTGCAACGTTACCAACAACTGTACGGAGGAGGCGCTTCTGCAAAATATCCCCGTAATGGAAAATTCCTTTACAGTTCTTTTTTCCGCCTTTAATAGCCAAGATGCCATGGCCTTTTTTTTGAGGAGCTGGGTGTCCCCTTAAAAACGGAGCAGGGGCAACCGGGTCTTTCCCCAGTCTGATTGCTCCTTCGATGTATCCGGTGCTCTGAAGCACCGACTGGATCGCCTGAAGGTGCACTGGTCGCACGACCGGGCGGTTTCCATCGAGACAGAGGGAAGGTGCTGTCACCGGCGTCCGTGGTGAGAAGGATATCTACCCGGCGGAGGCGGTGGTGCTGGCCACCGGCGGTGTCAGCTATCCCGCCACCGGCTCCACCGGCGACGGCTACCGGATGGCGGCGCAGCTGGGGCATGAGATCGTCCCGCCCCACGGTTCACTGGTTCCGCTGGTCAGTGAGGACGAGGCCTGCCGGCAGATGCAGGGGCTGGCTCTGAAAAACGTAGAGCTGACGGTGCTGAACCGGAAAGGGAAAGCCATCTTCCGGGAATTTGGCGAGATGCTGTTCACCCACTTCGGCGTCTCCGGGCCGCTGGTGCTGTCGGCCAGCGCCCATCTGCGGAATTGGGAGAAGGGAGACCTACCGTCTCAGCATCGACTTAAAGCCTGCGCTGGACGAACAGAAGCTGGAGAGCCGCATCCTGGGGATCTGGGTGAGGCCCCCAACCGCAGCGTGGAGCGCATTTTTTTTCCGGTCTGGTTCCCCACAGCATGGTGCCGGTGATACTGAACCGTCTGGGGATGGACCCCCAGCAGCAGGCCAACGCCGTGACCAGAGAGCAGCGCCGTGCGCTGGTGCAGCTGCTGAAGCACTTCACCATGCCCGTCACTGGGCCACGGCCGGTGGCGGAGGCCATTGTCACCTCCGGCGGCGTGAAGGTAGGGCAGGTGCAGCCTGCCACCATGGCCTCAAGCTGGTACAGGGGCTGTATTTTGCCGGGGAAATTCTGGATGTAGACGCCTATACGGGCGGTTTTAATTTGCAGATCGCATGGGCCACCGGCCATTGTGCCGGGGTCAGTGCCGCAGAGGAATAAGGAGCGAATCGCATGGATAACAAGAGATACGCCGTGGCCATTGACGGCCCCTCCGGCGCAGGGAAAAGCACACTGGCCAAGGCCGCAGCGGCAGAGCTGGGCATCCTCTACGTGGATACCGGGGCCATCTACCGCACCATCGGCCTGTACGCCTGCCGCCGGGAGGCAGACCCGCATGATTTGGCGGCCATCATCGCCCTGCTGCCGGACATTCAGGTGAGCATGGCCTACGGTGAGGACGGCCTGCAGCATATGCTGCTCAACGGGGAGGACGTGACGGACGTCATCCGCCGTCCGGAAATCTCCCGCTGGGCCTCGGTGGTCTCCGCCATCCCGGAGGTACGGGCCTTTCTGCTGGAGATGCAGCGAGAGCTGGCCCGCAGCCACAGTGTGGTGATGGACGGTCGTGACATCGGCACGGCTGCCGCAGGCGGAGGTAAAAGATCTTCCTGACGGCCTCGCCGGAGATTCGGGCCCAGCGCCGCATGAAGGAGCTGGAGCAGCGGGGGAAACGCCGCAGCCCTACAATCAGGTGCTCTCGGATATCCTCCAGCGGGATTGGGCAGACAGCCACCGGGGACGGCACCTGCGGCAGGCGGAGGACGCTTTGCTGCTGGATACCAGCCATTTGGACTTTGACCAGAGCCGGGAGGCCCTGCTGCACATGATAAAGGAGAGGATCGGATGGTAAAAAATCGCTTTTACCGCTTTATCCGGGCCCATGGCGGTTCATTTGCCACGTTTCTTCACCCGCTGCGGGTGGAGGGACTGGAAAAATCTCCCCAAGGATCAGCCGGTACTGCTGTGCGCCAATCACTCCAGCGCCGTGGACCCCATCCTGCTGATATGCGCCATGCGGCAGGACTTCCCCCTGCGGATCATGGCCAAGAAGCAGCTGATGAAAATTCCCGTGGTGGGAGCCTTTCTGCGGGCCATCGGCGTATTCGGTGTGGATCGGGGAAACTCCGACATCGCCGCCGTCAAGACCTCCATCCAGAGTTTGCGGGACGGCTGGAATCTGCTGGTATTCCCGGAGGGGACACGGGTCAAAGAGCCCGGCAGCGTGGATGTCAAAGGCGGCGTAGGCATGATGGCCATTCGCTCCGGCGTGCCGCTGGTGCCGGTGTTCATCGGCCGGGACAAGCGCCTGTTTCACCGGGTGTCCATCATCATCGGAAAGCCCTGACCCGGTATATACCGGCCGGAAAGGGAACGGCGGAGGAGTATCAGTCCAACGCCGAGGAGATCATGCGTCGGGCCTATGCGCTGGGAGGGATCAATGGCAGAGGTAAGAGTAGCCAAAAAGCGCCGGTTTCTGTTACGGCGTGGAGCGGGCTGTGAAGCTGGCGGAGGAGACAGCCCGTGAAAAGGGCGGCTGCGCCATGCTGGGCAGCATCATCCACAACGTCCATGTGGTGGCGGAGCTGGAGGCGCTGGGGGCCAGACAGGTGGACTCCGTGGAGGAGGTCCGCCCCGGCGAGACGGTGATCATCCGTTCCCACGGGGAGCGCAAGGAGGTCTTTGACCGGCTGGAGCAGCTGGGAGCCGTGTGCGTCAACGCCACCTGTCCCAACGTACTGCGGATCCAGCAGCTGGTGGCGCAGGCCGACCGGGAGGGGCGTATCCCCCTTATCATTGGGGCGAGCCTCGGCATCCGGAGGTCATGGGTGTGGCCAGCTGGTCGGATCGCAGCGTCATCTTTCCGGGGCCGGAGGAGCTGGAAAATGGCTCCTGCAGGAGCCTTCCCGGCAGTCTTGTCCCCTGACGGCGGTGGCTCAGACCACCTGCATCCGAACAATTTGGGGAAAGTTCTAAAGAAATTTTAAAAAACAGTGTACAAATGCAAAAATCTTTGATACAATATGTAATGCTACGCATAGGCGTCAGTTGAGGCAGCCGAATTGGCGGCTCAGGCTGACGTAATGGTCGTGGTCGGAGATCGTAAAAGTGCCAACACGAAGCATTTAGCGGAGATCTGCCGTAAGGCTTGCCCTGTCGTGTATCAGATTGAACAGGCGGGGAGCTGCTGACGACGGGCTTTCTTTCCGGATGCACAATGGCGGGGCTTACGGCCGGCGCGTCCCACCCCGGCGGGCATCATTAAGAGGTATATACAACAATGAGCGAAGAAATCAAGAACATGGAACCCCAGGAAGAGAGCTTTGAGGAACTGCTGGACAAATCCTTTAAGACTTTAAATACAGGAGAGAAGGTAACCGGTATCGTGACGGCCGTGGGTCCCACCGAGGTTCAGGTGGATCTGGGCTGCAAGCAGGCAGGCTATATTTCTGCGGAGGAGCTGTCCGCCGATCCCAACGTCAAGCCCGAGGACGTGGTGAAGGTGGGTGACGAGATCGAGGCCTACATTGTCCGTGTCAACGACGTGGAGGGCTACGCTATGCTCTCAAAGCGTCTGGACGCCGTGAAGGTCTGGGAGGATATCGCTGAGGCCTGCGAGAACAAAACCACTCTTGAGGGCAAGGTCACCGAGGAGAACAAGGGCGGCCCATGACCACGATAACCGTGGGCACCACGCTCTTGCCGATGCCCCGGGAGGCGGCGATGCTGGCGTCCATCAGGGGCGACACCACATAGGAAAAGCTCATGATCCGCAGCCGCTCCATGCCCGCGTCGATGACCCCGGTCTCGTTGGCAAACAGAGACAGGAAGCTGCGGCCGAACAGCAGCAGCAAAACGCCGCATATGGCCCCCACACCGGCGGCATAGCACATGCTCACCAGATAGCTCTTGGTAATGCGCTGGGTCTTGCCCGCGCCCCAGTTCCGGCTGACGAAGCTGGCGCAGCCGGTGTAGAACGCCGCCATCATGTTGAACAGCAGGGTATCGGCGTTGGCGGCGGCCGCAGCGCCGGACACCGTTACCGCATCGAAGGAGTTGACGCCCACCTGGACAAACAGGTTGGCAATGGCGAAGATCGCGTTTTGCAGACCCGTGGGGATGCCGATGGTCAGCACCCGCCTGGCCTCCTGCGGATGCACCCGCAGCCTGGACAGGCACAGACGGCAGGCATCCTTCCGCCCCAGCAGGTGCAGCACGATCAGCAGAGCCGACAGGCACTGGGCGATCACGCTGGCCACGGCCACGCCCTCGGCGGCCATGTGGCACCGGATGACGAAGAACAGGTTCAGAATCACATTCAGCACACCGGCGACGGACAGATACAGCAGCGGCCGCCGGGTGTCGCCCATGGCGCTCATAATGCCGTTGCCGCAGTTGTAGATGGCCATGGCCGGCATGCTCAGGGCATATATTTTCAGATACAGAGTGGCTCCGTCAATCAGCTCGTCCTTGGTATGCAGCATGGTCAGCATAGGACCTGCCAGCAGCATGCAGATCAGGCACACAATGATGCCGAAGGCGGCGCACAGCACGAAGGACGTGTGGACCGTCTTTTCCACCCGCTCCCGGTCGCCCATGCCCAGGCCCCGGGCCACCGCCACATTGACGCCGCTGCCCATGCCGATCAGCAGCCCCGTAAACAGCGACACCAGCAGCGTGGTGGACCCTACCGCGCCCAGGGCGCGATAGTCGGCAAATTTACCGGCGATGGCCACGTCGCTGAGGTTGAACAGCACCTCCAGCACCTGGGTCGACTCCACGCTGCAGGATATCCTGACGCGCTACAAGCGCATGGAGGGCTACAGCGCCCTGTGGCTTCCCGGCACGGACCATGCCGGCATCGCGACCCAGATCAAGGTCGAAGAGGAGCTGCGCGTCAAGGAGGGCAAGACCCGCTATGACCTTGGCCGCGAGAAGTTCCTCGAGCGCGTCTGGGCGTGGAAGGAAAAGTACGGCAGCCGCATCGTCGAGCAGCAGCGCAAGCTCGGCGTCAGCTGCGACTGGTCGCGCAGCCGCTTCACCATGGATGAGGGCTGCTCCAGAGCCGTGCGCGAGGCCTTCTGCGAGATGTATGACAAGGGCCTCATCTACAAGGGCAGCCGCATCATCAAC
>VOFB01000638.1_pt1 | contig 24000 bp, 23 predicted proteins | sample 5384141 | NCBI WGS metagenome assembly VOFB01 (sample SAMN12384721, study PRJNA508395) | human gut metagenome | isolation source: healthy gut A | host: Homo sapiens | reverse complement strand
CAATCAGCCTTTCCGCACAACGAACTGGGAGAAATATCACAGCACATCATTCAGATCTACAAACGTCTGCACGAAACGAAAGAAGCACTCTATATCGAACGTGAAAAACTAATTACCCATCTTCAGATCTCGCACGAGGGACTAGGGATATTTACGAAAGACAAAAAAGAGATTCTGGTCAACAACCTCTTTACACAGTACAGCAACCTGATTTCCGACTCTAACCTGCAAACGACGGAAGAGGTCTTTGCAATCAGTGAGCTGAAAGAGATTATCCATTTTATAAATAAGAACCAGCAACAACGTTCGAGAGGAAAAGGTGAAAAACGAATGTCTGTCACCATCAATAAGAATGGACGTACATTTATCGTAGAATGTATTATCTTCCAGGATGCCAGCTTCGAGATTTCTATCAATGATGTCACTCAGGAAGAAGAGCAGATCCGCCTGAAACGCCAGTTGACACAGAACATTGCACACGAATGAAGACACCTGGTCAGCAGTATACAGGGCTATCTGGAAACAATCGTGAGCAATGATAACATTCCGCGCGAGAAAATGAACGCTATTCCTTGAACGTTGTTATGCACAAAGTAACCGTCTGAAGTCGGCTATTGCGTGACATATCTCTATTGACGCGTATGGACGAAGCCGCCAACATGATCGACACAAAAGCCCGCGCCACTTACCAGCCGTCTTCCCGGTCCGGCTATCTATCAAATAAAGTTGGACAGGATTTTGTTTATCAGCGAAATACATATCATTGCTATACAGGAGATGATTTTCATCAAACAGCCCCGCCGCCCCCATATTCTGCTTAGGTGCAGGGACACTTCGCACAAACTTTCCGTCAAAAGTGTAGCAGGTCATTGAGGTCCAGTTCTGCACATACAACAGCTTGTTCTTCCAGTCACCAAAAGCAAATAATCCTTGCAAATATTCCTCAGGCCCCTGCCCTTTTCTTCCTATCCTATTCAGAAATTTTCCTTCTTTATTGAAATGGAAGATACCGCTTGTTATAATGTCCTCACCTGTATATTGCATGATGTAAAACTCATTGTTTATCAAGCAATCATCAGTCGTTTCAAGTGGAATGTACTTAATATCGGCTGCCAGTTCACTCAACATCATTTCTTTTGGAGACTTGCCGATAGTACGTGCCAGATTAATGACGATTGGCTTCTGAGCTGAAATATCAAGATAACAACTCAAACATAGAAAAAGAATCAGGTATGCTCTCATAGTGTTCAAAATTTTGTTTGCAAAAAATATTATTATTTTAATGATTTAACTGTACATTTATAGTGGTTTTACAATCCTTTATTTCACGATTGCCGATGCAGACCTTTCGGCTTTGGTATCCAGACATCTGAATATGGATCGTGTCATTCTTTCCAATCGTCACTACATAACGGCCATCTGCATCACTGATCGTTCCTATGCCTTTTTCCGGGCAAAGTACAGATGCAGCAATCACATGATTGCCTTCTTCATCAGTAACTATTCCCGTCACCGTTACCTCCCGCTCCGCCTCAGATATAACATCCCGTGGTTCGGCAAATGCCCAGGCATAAAGAGCCAGCAAAGGCAAAAGACACACCAACCAACACTTGTGAACCGTTAATGAAGAAGGCTTTTTCAACATGGAGAGCCGCATCAGTCTGGTGGAATATGCAAAAGGATTCACCAGACTTTTCATGCTGCCATACAGCCAATAACGGGTAAGTGTATCCTTATAAACATCCATCCCTGACACATGGCTTGCAGCCCTATCTGCCAAAAACTCATGATTCTCTATCATATCGCGCTTATAAAACCACGCAAAAGGATTGAACCACTGAATGATACAGAAAATATCTCCCAAGAACAAGTCTATATAATGATGTTGCCGAACATGAGTCTTCTCATGGGTAAGAATCACCTGTTTATCAACTTCATTCATCCCTTGAGGAAGCACAATATAATGGAGAAAAGAAAAGGAAGATGATACAGCCACAGATTCTACTAATGTAAAACCTGAGACGGTAGTTTTGATACCTTTACTTATATGTGCCAGCAACCGGAAAATACTCCAGCCACGTGATAGCATAAGGAACATAATCCCCGAAAAATAGCCAAGAGTGATTATTCTTCCGATATCGGTAACTTCATTTACCTTCATTTTTATAATTATGGCATTCCCTATTTGGAAAGTCTCCTCCGACAAAACTGCCGAATCGATTGCCACAGTCCGGTAATAGATAGGAATGAAAGGTAATACCAGCGTCAACACAATCCCCCCAATCAAGGAAAAGCGATTGAACAGGAAAAAGGTATTCCCACGCATTGTCCAATGATACAAACTATACAAAAGAGTAGTTAGCACGGACAATTTCAGAAGTAACATCCACATCGTTTTACTCCTTTCCTTTTTCTTCTTCCAACTTTTGCTTGGCTTCTGCAAGAAGTACGTCCAGTTCATCCACCGTCAAATTACTTTCTTTAGCAAAAAAGGAAGTCAACGATGCAAAAGAATTATCAAAGTAACGACTGATAAATCCGAATAGTTGCTTGCGCGAATATTCTTCTTTCTTGATGAGCGAATAATATATGTAGCCGCGTCCCGAACCCGGCTTATGCCCCACGATTCCTTTATTCTCAAGAATACGAATGATTGTAGATACCGTGGTACGGGAAGGCCTTCCCGTTTCTTCCATACATGAAAGGATGTCCTGCACAGTAGCTTCTCCTAATTTCCATAGATAGTGCAGAATCTGTTCTTCAGCCTTTGTCAGTTCCATTATTTACAAGATTTTAAATTGAATCAAATGTATGACTATTTTTTTAGTCGTTATTATTTAATGGCAAAAAACAGATATATATTAACTATAATTCAACCAAACAAACATCTTTTAATTCATCAGCCAAAATGCCGGAACTTTGTAGTGAGGAAGTAAATCACTTCTATCACCTCATTCGAGCCTGCTTACACGTTCCGAAAAAATTACCAGAGAAAGACTTCAATTATTATTACCATAAAAATACAAATCTCGAGACTTAGAATAAGCGTTATATAAAAAAAACGAACATTCCACTACATAAACGTTCTTATCGTTATTAATAAATTCAATGATCGTTTATTATAAACGTCCCCTCCGTTTATTATAAACTTTAAAATAAAAATTCACAGAAAAACATCCGAAATAATACAACAAAAAAGGCTGCGAACCTTATAAAATTCGCAGCCTTTAGCCAGTATTGATCGCCCTTCCCCTCATCAAAAAAGGAGGAGACAATCTATATTTGTTGTAAAATTACACCACTTTCTACTTTTATTCCATACTTTTTCATTCTTCTGTTATTGATTTCACGTTCTCTGTCTACAAATATACAACATAAAAAAGCATTTGTCAAGTCCCTCCGACGAAATTATAGTTAACTGATAACTTCAAATAATATCCTGCCGAACAAAAAAAGAAGAATGTTTTGAATAAAATAAAAAGGGAGTTATCTTTGCCTGCAACTTGAAAAATAATCAGATAAATGTAGAACAGCAAGTCATGAAAACAAACTTAAATATCCTTCCCATTCTCTGCTTCCTCCTCCTTTGGTCCTGCAAAAGCGGGAATGCTTCAAGCCAGACTAAAAACGAAGTGTCACAGGACACTATCAAGACTTTCACGCTGCCCGCTATCCCTCAAATAATGGTAGCACCGGAACAACGTGCCGAGTTCTTAGTAAAGCACTACTGGGATAATGTGAACTTCGCCGACACCAACTACATTCATCATCCGGAAATAACCGAACAGGCGTGGGTGGATTACTGCGACATTCTGAATCATGTCCCCCTCAAAACCGCACAGGAAGCTATACGCAAAACGATCGACCGCACAAACGTAGACAAGAAAGTATTCGCCTACATCACCGATTTAGCGGATAAATACTTATATGACCCCAACTCTCCGATGCGTAACGAGGAATTTTATATTCCCGTATTGGAAGCAATGGCAGCCTCTCCCGTATTGGAAGAGATAGAAAAAGTACGCCCCAAGGCACGGTTGGAATTAGCTCAAAAGAACCGCATAGGCACCAAAGCTATAAACTTCACCTATACCCTTGCTTCCGGCGCTCAAGGCTCCCTCTATCAGCTTAATGCCGATTATCTTCTGCTATTTATCAATAATCCCGGTTGCCACGCTTGTACGGAGACAATCGAAGGTTTAAAGCAAGCCCCTATCATCAGCCAACTCATAAAGGAGAAGAAGCTGATCGTCCTTTCTATCTACCCCGATGAAGAGTTGGATGACTGGCGCAAACATCTGAATGAATTTCCCAAAGAATGGATTAACGGATATGATAAGAAATTCACAATCAAAGAGAAACAACTGTATGACCTGAAAGCGATCCCTACTTTATACCTATTAAATAAAGAGAAAACCGTATTGTTGAAAGATGCTACCACACAAGCGATTGAAGAATACCTGATGATACATCAATAATCTTCTTCTTTCTTGCATAAAACAAATAAACTATCTATCTTTGTCGCGCATCGGTTTGCAACTCTCACATACGAGGGAAGCGATTAAAAGGGAATCAGGTGCAAATCCTGAACAGTCCCGCTGCTGTAAGTTCCACACATTACGTTGCGAGCAACCTACTTTTAGCCACTGGAAAGAAAATTCCGGGAAGGCGTTCGCAACAGGAATAAGTCAGAAGACCTACCGTGCAAATTCGTTTCACTGCTTTCGAGGAAAAAGCGATGAGTCTAATGAACCGGACAAGCCGTCTATCATTTCATTCATCACTCCTACAAAGATATTTTCCGTTTGCCTAGTTTCAATGATTTATATTATCAGGAAGTGGGTAACAGCAAATTGAAACCCGAAAATGCCCGTCAATACAATATCGGTTTGACGTATAGCAGAAATGTATGTACATTCCTGCCCTACCTGTCGGCAACCGTTGACGCATATTATAACAAAGTGACGGACAAAATCATTGCTTACCCGACCAAGAACCTTGCTGTGTGGAGCATGAGGAATTTGGGCAGTGTAGAGATCAAAGGTATTGACGCCACAGGAAGCCTATCGCTCCAACCCTGGGAAAGTATCCGTATCAATTTTTCCGGGAACTATACTTATCAACGGGCATTAGATGTCACAACTCCGGACGCCAGTTCGAACAAATCGACATATAAACATCAGATAGCCTACACCCCCCGTGTCTCCGCTTCGGGACAAGCGGGCATCGAAACACCCTGGATAGATTTATCTTATTCGTTCCTCTTTTCGGGAAAACGTTATGCGTTGGGACAGAACATTCCCGAAAACCGGTTGGCCAGTTACAGCGACCACAGTATTTCAGCCGGCCGAGACTTCCGGATAAGAAAAGTTACAACGTCTCTTAGCGTAGAGGTTTTGAATCTGCTGGATAAAAATTACGAGATTGTTCAGTTCTTCCCCATGCCCGGCCGTTCAGTCAGGGCAACGTTGAAGATAAGATATTAATATTATAAAAGGATATTATGGACGTGAAAAGGAAATTGACATATATATTCTGGTTCTGTCTGCCGCTGCTATTATTACTCAACGCTTGCGATGATATGGAGGACAAGCCCTTCACCTCATCGGACATCACAGGTGACCCGACAGAGACGGATACAGCCGAACTCTATGCGTTGTGCGAAGGATTGTTCAATCAGAATAACAGTTCGCTGATGCGTTTTTCTTTCAATAACCAGCGAATGGTACGCAATTATTTCAAGACGATCAATCACCGGGGACTGGGAGATACGGCTAATGATCTTTATGTAGCCACCCGTGGCGAAGATATAGAAGCCGGAGATTATAATTTCGCAAAGATAGACTGCCGGACAAAGGTAGTCACTCACTGTAACGAGAAAGTGCAAAACTTTGCTATTGACGGAGAGATTGCTTATCTATATAACTATAATTACAGTACACAAACCGCTTCTATCAAGACATTCAATCTGAAAACAGGAGAAACAATCCGTGAGAATTTCATTACGGACGGAACCAATATCAGCACTCCTTATGGAATCAATGTCAATCCCTACAGTGGGAATATATATATCACAGACGCTTATGACTACACCGTATATGGAGATTTGCTTTGTTTCAACCAACAAGGACAACTCATGTTTCGCCTAAACAACATCGGACTTAACCCGAATACCATCGTATTCAGTGACAAAGCCTCACGAAGCGATATTGATGATACCGGAGAAACAGAAAATTCATTGGCTTTCGCCAATAAAGTATGGGAATACCGCCCGGCTCCCGGACAATTTATCAATACTACTACATCTGCCTATAAAAATGGATTTACCTATGATGATATACTGAAAGAAGCAACCCGCAAAATACGACAAAAATCAATCATCACTTTAGGAGGATTCGGCGGTTACATTGTTCTGGGTTTCCCGCAATCAATCCCGAACGTAGAAGGAGAGTATGATTTCAAGATAAAAGGAAATGCTTATTACAATCTGAAAACAGAAACAGGAAAATTAGGGGGAAGCGCCGAACCGGGTATCGTATTTGTATCTAAAGATGTAAATGGCAATGGAGAACCCGATGATGAGTGGTATGAGCTGGCCGGAAGCGAATACGGGAAAGATACGGAGACACGTGGATATGAGATCACTTATTATCGACCGGAACCGGCAAACCAGAATGTCTCTTGGAAAGACAATCAAGGAAACGAAGGTGAAATCCTCCGGAACAGTTTTCATAACCAAGAGTCCTATTATCCTGTATGGATACAGGAAAATGAAATAACATTCCGGGGAACACGCTTAAAGGACAATGCTGTTCCGGAAAATGGATTATGGGTAGGATATTGTTATCCATGGGGATATGCCGACAATCATCGCAATGATAAAGAAGGCAGTAATTTTAAAATAGACTGGGCAATAGACAGCAATGGAGAATCCATCGTTTTGGATTGTATAGACTTTGTGAAAATCATGACTGCCGTCAATCAAGACGCAGGGCAAATGGGAGAAATATCGACAGAAGTAACAACTGTCGAAAACCTGCATTTCAAGAATTAATCAATAAAACAATTAATAACTAAAAATTAAAAAAGGACATGAAGAAATTATCTTTATTACTACTGTTGTCAGTATTTGTATTTTGCAGTTGCGGGGATGATGACGATGATGTAAAAAACGAAGTGGTCGTTAGTTTTGAGAATCTATTGACCGAGGAAAACAGTCAATTTATCGCAGACGGTACCCCCAACAATCAGGCATTCCAAGAAACTGATTTCAAAGATCCTAAAAACTTAATTAATTTCAACCACTATTATGCCGACTGGGGTTCCGGTTATAGTTTTGCCGGATTTTCTTATATGAATATAACAGATAATCAAACAGCCAATAGTCCTGCACCAATAACAGGTAAAGCTAAAATTGGTAGTGTGTATATTGGTGTAGACAGTACCGACGGAGAATATGGAACTCCAGCAATTCTGACCATATTAGATACTAACTATAAATTAAAAGGAACCTGGATAGCAAACAGTACATGGGCATACATGGGTATGATACAAGGAGACGGTTATGCAAGGGCTTTCAAGGCGGGAGATTGGTATAAAGTTACAGCAACAGGATACGATGAAGCTGGTAATGAAACAGGAAAAGCAGAAATCTTATTAGCAAATTATAAGACCGATAATGACCTTCCTGTTAAAGAATGGATATGGTTTGACCTAACCCCGATCCAAAATGCTGTAAAAGTTAAATTTATACCCGACTCTAGTGATAAAAATGAATATGGTATAAAAACTGCTGCCTATTTCTGTCTTGACGGCATCACGTTAATTGAGAAATAAAACAATCATTCTGTCCGTCTGGCGCACTAAGTTACAGACTTAACAAGAAAGATAAGTGACCAAAGATAAACGGTGAACAATTTGTGGAGACTCCACTCATTGCTCACCGTTATTTTTTATAGAATACATAGTCCGCGTCAACACGAAGTCCACGTCAACACAAAGTCCTCACAGATACGATACCCCACAGAAAAGAGTGACTGCCCTTCCGTCGCATATTCTCTAACCTGAAAAGTGCCTTCCTTTTGAGGAATAAAATGCGATAAACAAAGTTTCCGCAAATCAGCATCGGCATTCTTCATACATTTGAAAACCGTTTCCTTTGCCGACCAGTGCAACAGCCCCCCCCACGTAGTATCTCCCTGATAAGCCTCTACCTGCTCATCCGGACGAATAAAACGATCGAAAACTTTATGTACCCGTTTGCCATATTGTTCAATATCAATGCCAACAGGAGTTTTGGGATTAAGAATCACCGCCACATACCCTTTCGTATGCGAAATACTGATAAAAAAGGAATCATCAGTCAGAAACGGTTTGCCTTCCGAAGAATAACCTATTTGCTTATCTTCTTTCAACATAAAGTACAATAAGACACGGACAGACAACCACTCTATCTTTCTCCGTTCGGAAGCAAATTGCAAAAAGTTCCTGTTCACAACAGACCCTGCGCGCATCAGGTAAAAGAGCCAGCAATGCCTCCAGTGATTCCTCCACCTTCCAGACAGCCCATTGTGTATCATTCGTTTTATCTTGCAGAAATAATCCCATTTTACTCTTTGTCTTCCGCCCCTTCCGTTTCTTCTTTCGGCAGAATCGTAAACTTAACCTTCAATATACGGCGACTATCCATTTCGAGCACTTCAAACTCATAATTGTGATACGTCACTTTCTCATGCAGCGCCGGGAATTCACCTTTAATTTCGAGCAACATACCTGCCAATGTATCTGCATCCCCTACCACTCTCTCAAACTCATCTTCGTCCACTTTCGCAATCTTGTAAAAATCCGTAAGCTGAGTCTTAGCTTCAAATATCCATGTATGGTCATTCAACACTACATACGTGCGCTCTTCATCATCATATTCATCATGAATCTCACCTACAATTTCTTCGATAATATCCTCCATTGTCACCAGTCCGGAAGTTCCTCCAAACTCATCCACAACAATAGCAATATGAATCTTATTCGCCTGGAAGTCACCCAGCAAATCATCAATCATCTTCGTCTCCGGCACAAAATAAGCCGGCCGGATCAATGACTGCCAACGGAAGTTATCTCCCTTATTCACATGCGGCAGAAGGTCTTTAATATACAGCACCCCTTTAATATTGTCCCGCGAACCGGAATAGATAGGAATACGCGAATAAGCATTTTCAATGATACATTGCATCACCTCCTTGAAAGATGTACGGATATCCAGATCGACCATATCCAGACGTGATGTCATTACCTCCTTCACGGTTTCGCCACCGAAACGGATAATTCCCTCCAGAATATTATTCTCTTCGGAGAGCTCCGCTTTATCCGTCAACTCCAACGCGTGCGACAGTTCATCCACAGAAATATTGTGACTCTTCTTCACAAAGTGCTTGTTCAGGAAAGTAGTAGAGCGCACAAGCACAGTAGCTATCGGACGGAATACCTTTTCCAGAAAGTAAATCCCCGGTGCGGAGAAACGGCAGAAAGCCAACGTCTTCTGCGCCGAATAAATCTTAGGCATAATTTCACCGAACAACAGCAGTAAGAAAGTAAGAATAACGGTCAGTATCAGGAACTCTGCCAACGGAGAATGGAATACAAACACATTCATAAAGAAGAAATTGCAGAGCATGATAATGGTCACATTCACAAAATTATTAGTAATCAATATCGTTGCCAAGAGACGTTCGGTGTCCAGAAGAAGAGCTTATCTTATCGTCGGCAGGATGTTTGCGCTCGTCAATATCATTCCGATCAGAAGGAGAAAGCGAGAAAAAAGCTATTTCGGAAGCCGAAGCAAAGCCGGAAGCAAGCAGGAGCACACCTGCCAGCGCTATGGCAATAATAGCAGAGATAGAAGGAGTGTTTACGGTAATACCGTTGAAAATATCAGCCAATTGGCTTAAATAACCATCTGAGTCCAAAGAGTATATATTTTAGTTAAACAAAAGACAATGTGCCAATGAGTTAGAATAAATCGATTGGCACACTGTCACAGTATTTAGAACGGCAAATCATCTGCCGGATTATCTTGTACAGGTTGCGCCTGCGACTGCTGCGGCTGTTGGTTTTGTTGCATTTGCTGCGGCTGTTGTGACGGTGTTGCAGCCCCCTGTTGTGCGGAAGTAGAAGCTCCCGCACCCGGGCCGGCTCCTTTCGGAGACAACATTTCCATATTATCCACATAAATTTCGGTGATATAGCGCATAGCTCCCGACTGATCGCTGTAAGAGCGCGTTCTGATCTTCCCTTCCAGATACAGCTTGTCACCTTTGTGCACATACTTATCTACGATCTCTGCCAGACGGTTAGATGCTACGATATTATGCCACTCTGTTCTTTCGGGAATCTGCGTACCATTAGCAACGTATATCCGCGATCGGTCGTAGCCAATGGAAAAGTTGCCACTGCCGACCCCGTATCAAAATATTTCACCCGAGGATCTTGTCCTACGTTACCTACCAATATCACTCTATTCACTGACATATATGTATCAAGTTTATGATTCTTAATTCAAATCTGCTGCCAAAATTAAACAGAATAACAATAGGATGCAAGAATTTTAAGTTGTTAAAACTTTTAATTTCCATTTACATGCTTGCAGCAATAAAAGCGTGCACCAATCTGGGGACGGCATATTGCTCCAGTTCCTCCGCTTTTATTTTCTGGAAAGTCACCGAAAGAAGCCGACTCTTCAGATAGAGTCACTTCATAGAGATTAGCATAAATCACCCGGTGAGACAACACATGCTTCACTTCTCTGCAAACAGAACGCACCACGACCGCACTTCCCCTGATGCAACTAACTCCACTAAATTCGGGTAAAGCCAGAAACTCTTCCTCCGAAAGAGCCGTCGGAGTCTCTATCAATGGCAATTCGAACAGATTCTTCCAAATATCATTTCCTGTTCGTTTATTTATAAAGGTATACGCGCCCGCACGTACATAAATATAATTGAAGTAACGGTTGGTAGTCTTCGTTTTATGCTGCTTCACCGGCAGTTGTGCCACCCTTCCCGCAGAAAGTGCCGAACAACTCTCCGCCAACGGGCAAAACAGGCAGTTGGGCGATTGCGGAGTACACTGTACCGCTCCGAAATCCATTATCCCCTGATTGTAAAGAGCCGGATGCTTCTGTCCAGCATTTCATCTGCCAATGCTGCAAACAAGTTTCTTCCCTTCCGTCGAATCAATCGGAGTATCTACACCGAAATAACGTGAAAGCACCCGATACACATTGCCATCCACCACCGCATAAGGCATACCGTAGGCAAACGAACAGATAGCTGCTGCCGTGTACTCTCCCACTCCTTTCAGAGCAAGTACTTCCGGATATGTTTTCGGGAAAACACCATTCATGCTTTTGGCGGCAGCATGAAGATTGCGGGCACGCGAATAATACCCCAACCCCTGCCAATACTTCATCACCTCGTCCTCATCCGCAGCAGCCAGGTCTGTACATCGGGAAAACGCTTGATAAACCGTAGAAAATAATCGTACCCCTGCGCCACCCGTGTCTGCTGAAGAATAATCTCGGAAATCCATATCAGATAAGGATCCGAAGATTCCCGCCAGGGCAATTCTCGTTTATTCTCCTTATACCAGTCTATAATTGCTTTACTAAAAATATTCATTCCCATATCGGTTGTTCGTCTTACATTTATCTTGCAAATACTATCCAAAAGCAGTACAAAAGTAACTCTTTTAGCTCTAAGAAAACCCTATGCCACTATTTTTTAGAAAAATGTGCAGAATATATTTTTTTAGGAGACCAAAAAGCTATATATTTGCAGTCCAAAAAATTAGCAATAACATAGTAATAATATTTTTTTTAAGGAAAAATGACTAAAGCAGATATTGTAAACGAGATTACAAAGAAAACTGGTATTGATAAGCAGACCGTTCTTACAACAGTTGAGGCATTCATGGATGCAGTAAAGGATTCGTTGTCTAACGATGAGAACGTATACCTTCGTGGATTTGGTAGCTTCGTGGTAAAGAAAAGAGCTCAGAAGACTGCTCGCAACATTTCCAAGAACACTACGATCATTATCCCGGAGCACAACATTCCGGCTTTCAAACCGGCTAAGACATTTACAATCTCAGTAAAGAAATAATAAACAAGAGTATTAACCCATAAAATGTGAAGCTATGCCAAGCGGAAAGAAGAAAAAAAGACATAAAATGTCTACGCACAAGCGTAAAAAAAGACTAAGAAAGAACAGACATAAAAGCAAAAAATAATTTTTAAGTCTGGATCACACAGAAATAAAGAACAAACTTGCGAAGCTAATGTCTTTCAAGTTTGTTCTTTGTTTAAGTAGCTAACCCTAAATGAACAATTTGTCAAAAAAGTTGTTCATATAAACGAGATTCAATCAATAATAAGGAAACAAACAGTGACAAGTGAACTAGTAGTTGACGTACAGCCCAAAGAGGTCTCTATCGCTCTGCTCGAAGACAAGAGCCTGGTGGAACTTCAAAGCGAAGGGAGAAATCTTTCTTTCTCTGTGGGCAACATGTATTTGGGACGTATCAAGAAATTGATGCCCGGACTGAATGCATGCTTTGTAGACGTCGGTTACGAGAAAGACGCTTTCCTTCATTATTTAGACTTGGGTCCTCAATTTAACTCACTCGAAAAGTTTGTAAAGCAGACTTTAAGCGACAAGAAGAAGCTGACTTCTATCAGCAAAGCAACCCTGCTTCCCGACCTTGACAAGGACGGAACTGTATCCAACACACTCAAGGTAGGACAAGAAGTAGTGGTGCAAATCGTAAAGGAACCGATCTCCACTAAGGGACCGCGACTGACGTCCGAGATTTCGTTTGCCGGACGCTACCTCGTACTGATCCCTTTCAATGACAAGGTTTCTGTTTCGCAAAAAATTAAATCGAGCGAAGAACGCGCCCGCCTGAAACAGTTGCTGATGAGCATCAAGCCTAAAAATTTCGGTGTCATCGTCCGCACGGTAGCCGAAGGCAAACGCGTAGCCGAACTCGACGGAGAGCTTAGAGTTTTGGTTAAGCATTGGGAAGATGCGATGGTAAAAGTACAAAAAGCCACCAAGTACCCGACGTTGATTTATGAAGAAACCAGCCGCGCCGTAGGTTTGTTGCGCGACCTCTTCAACCCATCATTTGAGAATATTCACGTCAACGACGAGGCTGTGTACAATGAAATTAGGGATTACGTATCACTGATTGCGCCCGACCGGGCTAATATCGTGAAACTGTACAAAGGCCAGCTTCCCATTTACGACAATTTCGGTATCACCAAGCAGATTAAATCATCGTTTGGTAAAACAGTCTCTTACAAGAGTGGTGCCTATCTGATTATTGAGCACACTGAGGCGCTTCACGTAGTAGACGTGAACAGCGGTAATCGCACCAAGAATGCCAACGGGCAGGAAGGTAACGCACTCGAAGTAAACCTGGGAGCCGCCGACGAGCTGGCTCGCCAACTGCGATTAAGAGATATGGGTGGTATCATTGTCGTAGACTTCATCGACATGAATGAAGCCGAAAACCGTCAGAAGCTTTATGAACGGATGTGTGCCAATATGCAGAAAGACAGGGCACGGCATAATATTCTGCCGCTTAGCAAATTTGGGCTAATGCAGATTACACGCCAGCGTGTGCGTCCGGCTATGGACGTCAACACGACCGAAATTTGTCCTACTTGCTTCGGCAAAGGCACTATCAAGTCGTCCATTCTCTTTACGGACACTTTGGAGAGTAAAATTGACTACTTAGTCAATAAACTGAAGATCAAGAAATTCTCGTTACACATCCACCCGTATATTGCTGCTTACATCAACCAGGGACTCGTTTCCCTGAAACGGAAGTGGCAAATGAAATATGGATTCGGTATTAAGATTATTCCAAGTCAGAAACTCGCATTCCTGCAATATGTGTTCTATGATACACATGGAGAGGAAATCGATATGAAGGAGGAAATCGAAATCATTTCTATCATTCCAATTTATCAATTTCTTCGGTTGTAAGTCCGGTACATTCCGAAATTAGTTCGAGAGAAAGACCTTTGGATTTCATGATACGGGCTGTTACTTCCTTTTCTTTCTGCATCCCCTTCTTTTCAGCAAAATCCAGCGTATTGAAATAGTCATTGTAGACTTTCCATTCTTCTTCGTACTGTGCTCTTTCCTCCTGGGTCATATTTGCTTTGGAAGCCAGCTTTTCCAGTCGTTCGAAGACGGCTTTTCGTGCCTTAAAAGGCATTCTGTCAAGTGTATCCATATGCTTTAATATATAAATCCAGCGTTCAAAATCCGTATTGCATTCATCCTCTTCTTTATTAAAGTTTGGCAATTCGATAAAGATTTGCCGAAACTTGTCATTAAAGAGCTTTCCTGTAGCCCGGTCGGATAAGACAACATCTGTCCTTATCGTTGCAGGCATGTCCTTGTCCATTACAAAGTTCATGAAGAACACTCCATATACAGCATCCAACCGGAAATTCCATTGTCCCCTTTTGGCTTGTTGCGTAATGGCCCTTGAGAGATAGAAAAGAGCACGGTCCTTAAAATAAGGTTGTTCCCGATTCTGCATTTCCACGATAATACGCTCACCTGTATCGGTCATGCAGTAGATATCGTAGATGATCCCTCGTTCATTTTTTACTTCCGGCTGTTGTTCGTTGTTGAGGAACTGAATGTCGGTTATCACATGCTCTCCTACGAGCAAATCATTTAAGAAGCTGATTAATAACTCCTTTTCTACCTCTCTGCCGAATAAAAACTTAAAGCCGTAATCGGTAAAGGGATTAATAAATCTTCCCATTATACGTGTTGATTGTGTATCTTACAACAAAGATAAGGCTTTTTTGTTGAATAAGAACTGGTTGGAATAAAAAATGAGTTGTTCACAAAGAACATTTTTCCTTTAGAATAAGAGAGAAGGAGATGTAAGGACGAAAAGCCCGGACTTTCTCAAGCCCGGGCTTTTGCTATCCTTAAAAACATCCACTCTGTTTATAGGGGAAAATCATGACCGGCAAATAATACCGATGCAATGAGAGAGATGCATTAAGAACCATAATAGAGGATGCCTGTGGGAAATTAGGGAAGGCATCCTCTGTGGGAAACAGCAAAGACATACTTTCACAAGCACCTCATTTGCTGTAAAATCTTCACTCTCAGGTGAAGAAAGGGTCTATTGCAAAAGTTCGGACTTTCACAAGTTCGGACTTCTTAACGTTCTTCAGCCACGCAAATACTTACCCGGTTTTCCTCCGGAGTAGTATAAGGTTGAACGGTATCACCTTTATAATCAACTGTTATCCTATCAGCAGCAACACCTTTCGCTTTCAGGATTTCAGCAACATTATTTGCACGTTTCTTTGACAATTCACCGTTAATCCGAGAATTACCGGTATCAGCATCTGCATAACCTGTCACAGTAACCTTAGCAGCAGGATGTTTCTCAAGATATTCTATCAAAGAAGATATTTTAATCATCTGATCATCTTGTATCTTTGCAGAATTCAGAGCAAAGAAAATACTCTTCTTCATCGGTTCAATTACCGCTTCCTTTTCAGGTTGTTCTTTTTCTATTACAGGCGTAGTTTTTGGCTGTTCCACTGCCACAGGTTCCGGTTCATAATACACCGGTGCCGTTCGAGTATAGCTTTTGCCTAATTTAATACTCAAACCTACAAAAGCATTAATCTGCCAGTCACAATTACCGGCTTTCTTTGAGTTAAACTTATCAGAAAGCAAATTAGCGTTACCTTCGATATTAATAGACAGCCGATCATTCAAACGAAGATCACAACCAAGCCCTAAACGACCGGCAACAAGATTCTTACTGCCCTGCCAAAGATATTCCATTTGATAAGTTTTTGTATCCAATGCATTCGCTTCATCATTATCAAACGCATGATTCAAACCTACACCGACAAAAAGATAACCATTGAATATTCGTTTAGGATTGAAGCCGCAGAATAGAGTACTCAGGTCGGTCATAAAATCAACATTTCCCTGAAGATATTTATATTGGTAGTCCTGCTCCGGATTAACCCATCCACCTTTTGCCTGCCAACCACTCACACCAACACGTGCACCAAATGCAGGAGCAAACTTATAACCCACGTTGAGAGCAGCAGCAGGAGATACAAGATCGGTAAATTTAGCTTCACCAATAGTATGAGCAGCCCCTATTTGTGCCTGAATGAACCAATGCGGCTTGAAAGTTATTTTTTCAGGTTCTTTTATGCGTTGTTCTTGATTCTGAGCAAAGATCATTGTGCTGGATAGGGCCAGCAATCCTATAAATAAACTCTTTCTCATAAACGTTCATTATTTGATTAATAAGAAGAGAGTGCACTATAAGAGTACACTCTCTCTCAAATATATAACTTCAGTTATTATTCAACCGGGAACTCATCAGCATTCCATGCCTTGATAGTAAACTTACCGGTAAGTTTTCCTCCACCAAGAACCGGACTTGTTTCTGTACAGTCCGTAATAACTTGACTAGGTTTAACCTTACCGTATTCAATTGTGAAGGTTATATCACAAGTTGCATTTTGTCCCTTAGCAAGAGTATTCTGTCCTTCAAGATTCCATGTCACTGTTCCGTCTGCATTCAGAGTAAACTTATTTTCCCATTGAGTCGGAATGACACTACCCTTAGCCAGATTAATAGTAACATTAGCTGACTTACCCAGAATCTTCTCACCAGCCGTAGTTAGAGCACCGTCTTTATACAACTCAACAGAAGAATCTTTTAGAAGATGTAATAGTGATATACTTCTTCAAATCTTCAGTAGTATATGCTTCTGTTCCATCCTTTACATTTATAATATTCTTACTCAAAGAAACCTTGGCCGGATTAACGAACTTCACATTTACCGTACCGGCTTCAATCTTATCATTATTGCAAAGTACTGCGTACACTTTTACAGGAACAATAACTTCTTCTTCGTTAGTCAACTGTTTTGTAAGTACAATCCAATCAAGATTAGTACCATGAATTGCACACCATTCGCTACCCAGTACAGCAACAGGATCACCTGTTTCAGGATCAACGATATCTAACTCATAGTCAGCATAGTCAGCAGCAAATTCTCCAAGATCAATAGCCTCATTCAAATCAAGATACAAAGCTGCACCATTATCTGTTTCCTTGCTACCTTTACAAATTGCAAATCCGTTTTCCCAAGCCTGAGTAATACGATAATCATTAACATCCTTAATTCCGCCATTTGCTAATGTAGGATAGTTCTGTACCTTTACAACATAAGGAATAGCAACATATACCGGATATTGACGATATTGAGAAGAAGCTGCGGCAGCTGCATCCGTTTTCTTGTATACGCCGTAGAAAGTATAAGTACCATCCTCTGTAATCTTACTAATAGCACTCTCGTCAATATTAAATACTACCTGACGATTATCTGCATTATCTTCAGCGCCGGCAAGTTCCGTTATTGAAATTATATTAGTGCTCTTGAATTCCTCAGGAACGTTAGCCTGATCTGTTACAAATTCATAGATATTAGCAAATTCTTCTTTTGACAGTGCATTCAAGCCGAGTTCAGAACCAATATTCGGATATACTTGAGTACTCATGTACTTCACAGTCGTCGTATAATTCAACGCAGGATCAACGAAGCACTCCCAGTCAACAGTCTTAGTTTCTGAAACCGGTGCTTTGTAATTCTTGCTCACTGTCCATTCATTGCCAACATATAAGAATTTAATATAAGCTACAGCTACTACAGCATTACCATTGTTAGTATCCTTTACAGTAGCTTTCACTATCGGAGTTTTTCCGATGCATGACATATTAACACCTTCGTAGTTGACAGCTTTCAATGTAGAGCCTTCCAACGTTGCATAGTTAATCTGGTCTGTTCCATTTACATCGTACTCACACAGTACATATTCAATTGAAAGTTTCTTAGCAGCCAAATTAACAACTTCACTTTCGCCAGCTTTTGTCATAGCAACAGCTACATATTCATTCAAATCAACACCAGCAATAGCTTCGTTATATTGTAGCGCTTGAACCAAATGGGCATTAGCGGGGGCTGCTACATTATTCGCATCAATTGCTGCATCCTGACCTTTGACATCACTCCATTTAGTAGCAAGTTTATCTGTTTCCTTAATAGTTTTGCTTTCAAGTTCGCAATTATCAACTAATGTGAATGACACTTCTTCTTTCTGGTTATATACAGCAAAATAATTAGTTGTAAATGTTTGACCATTAGTAGTAGTCATACGCAAAGCCAACATATCCAATGCTTCAGGATCAGTTTCAGCCTGATTCATATCACCAACGATAGACGCGGTCAAAATACCGTCCTCCATACTAAGAGTTGCAGTAGCACCGATATCAGCTCTAGTAGTATGGTTCGTAGCTTTTTTATACAGTACGGTTGCTCCTTCAGCTCCACCTCTAATTTGAGCTAACGATGCAGAAGCCGGATTAATATAGAAATTCGCTTCGCCCGGGAATGAAGATAATGTTTCATCTCCAGTTGCAGTATAAGTGGTATCAGCCGTCGCTGTTCCAACAACCTTATTATACGAATATGAGCCAAATGCTACAGCTTCAATACCATTATAATAATCTTTCGGAATCCATGAGAAACCTGTGATAGGCAAAACATCCAGAACAGACAAGTGAGTCGTTACATTATCGACAGTGATATCCCAGCCCACTTTTGCGCCATCTACTACATAATCAATAATTGCAACACTTGTTTTATTATGTAATGGCACCGTGACACCTGTTTTTATACAGTTATCCTTGTCCGTCTTCAAACCATACCAGATCACACCGTTCTCATCCATCCAGAACAAGGAAGGATCCAAAGTTGTATCTTCAGTAATAGTATCCTTGTCAGTAAGAGTAAATGACTCGGAAGACGTGCTGCCATCATCCCCCTTCAAAGTAACAGTTACAGTAGTAGTATTGCCCTCTACACTTTTGCTGATCTCCACACTATACTTAGTATTAGTATCTTTGTCAGGAATAGTATAAGTAGTCGGAGTTCCATTTTGATCCGTTACTACTAATTTTCCATCAGCAAAAGACACAGACTTCACATAAGCCAACGATCCAAATTTTGTATTCAAGTCGGCCAATGTTTTTTCGATTGCATCTACACGTTCGCTTAGACCATTGATGTCGTCATCGTAGTCTTTACAAGATGTAAATGTTCCTGTAGTAGACGCTAACAATGCTCCAAACAGGACTGCACTTAAAAACTTTTTGTTCATAATAAAAAAACTTTTAATTTATAAATTTAAAAAAATAAAAATATAGTCTCTCGATGTCGATTCAAAAATCCCGGATATTGCCCCTTCATTAATTTCTGTAACCTCCTTTTCTTTTTCATTTTGCTTTAAGCCCATAGTTCTTATAATATGAGCACGAAACTTGTTCCCAACGCATTTAGTCCGTTACTGTATAGGTAACGGAGAAACCTTTGCGCCTGCTCTTTTTGAGTAGTCAATACTGAAAAATTATACGATAGATTATGAAAGTTCTTTACCCCTGCTTCTGATAAGCGGCAGAGGGGAGGGAAATCTTGTGCAATATTTAGAAGTTAACAAAGCCCTAATACAAAGAATCCACGTGTTTTATCTGTCCTAGTCCCGCTTTTGAGTAGTTTATTAGAAAAAATGTGTGATTTCGTTTGGTTGTTTTAAGAAATATGCTCATATTTGCACCGTCATTTATTCCCGTTACCTATACAGTAACAGTTTTATAATCAGGCGATTACTCCTATCACAGAACGCTTAACAAAATCAAGAACCTGTTTATTTGCTTCATCAATTTTTTTGCTTCGGAAAGGCTTGAGATATGTTTCTGTTACCGTAATGGAAGAATGTCCCATAGCTTCGGAAATAATACCCGGATGAATTTCGCAATAATAAGCCGTCGTAGCCCAAGTGTGGCGGGCGGTGTACGAGCTTAATTTATCGCCTAGTCCTAATAACTCTCCCAACAACATTAGTTGTTGATTAAAGCTGCGCAACGCCAACTGATATTCCCGATACGCTTCTTTTGTTCCTTCTCGGCTTTCCAAAAAAGGAAAGAGATAAGGAGAAGAAGAATCACGGTTCATATACTTCTTCATTAGAACCATTGCTTCCGAGGTCAGTGTCACCGACAGGGGACGGCCCGTTTTACGCCGACGGTAGGTAATTACATTATCACGCAAATCACTTTTCCGCAAATAGACAAGATCGACAAACGGCATACCACGGAGCGAGAACATAAGAACAAACAGTTCGTGTGCACGACGCATAGCCGAAGATATACGAGAAGATTGCGGCAATTCGGTAAACACTTTCTTCATATCGTCGTCGCATAGGGCACGTTTATGATCGGCACGAGTTCCCGTATACACCGAACGGAACAGATGCGGGACGTATGGTGCCCGATGAAGATCGACGGCACGATTGTAAACGGCACGAAAAGTGCGCAGATAGGTAGAAACCGTATTCCAACTACACCCACGACCACGAAGATAGACTTCGAACCCTTTTAACCACTCCGAAGTTACCTCATTGAAGGCAAAATCATCTTTCCCACGATAAGCAATAATGGCATTGAGACTGCTGCGATAGACATGAGCAGTTCCAAAGTTTCCCTCCACTTGCAGCCCATGGGCTACTTGCTTCATAAATCCTAATACTTTTGACATCTCACGATTGTTTTTTGATTAATTCGACAATAAAGATACGAGTATTCCCTGAAAAAGAATACCTCATACGAACAAAACGGAATGCAAAGATGTTTTAGAAACAGCTATTACGACGAAAAGCCCGGACTTTCGCAAGCACGGGCTTTTTGTATTCTCAAGACATCCCCCTTTCATAGGGGAAATCATGACCGGCTAATTGTGACCGGTATAATAAGGGAGATGCATTAAGAGTTAGCAAAAGGGATGTCAGTGGGAAATTATTAGGAAGACATCCCTTTTCTTAAGAAGCACAGCATAGAAGGATTGACTTTCACAAGCGAATGGCTTCGTACTGGTGCTTCTCGGCGTTTTCTTCACCACAAGGGCGAAGAAGGGTTTATCTTGTTGATTTCAAAGATATCTCCCGGTCTTTCAGAAAATGAATCCGGGAATCACGAGAGATATCGTCTGATACATCAAAGGCTTATTACCATGCAGGAACTGTAACTGTTACAGTTTTAGCCTCCATAGCACCCCAAGGAGATTTAGGAGTAACTGTTACTTTTACTTCCATTGGTTTTGAACTTACAGACCATTCGGCTGCCGTTGTTGTCAATTTGAGCACGCCGTCAGTAATAGTAGATTCAAAGGAGCCATTATTAGCACCTTCTTCCATTGTATATTCTACACTGAAACCATATATGGTCATAGGAGTATTGTTGTTATAAATATTCTCAGCAGCTTCCGGCCATATTTCGTTTTCAGCAGCAGTAGCATCCTTCCAAACAAGAGCAGTTTTCAAATCAAGACCTTCTTTTCTCTTTTCTATTGAAGTTACATCATAAGTAAGTTTACCTTGATCTTCCGGTTTTTCTGCACTATATGCAAATGTTCCGTTCAGCTTATCAGCAGGAATTGTCACTGCAATTTCTTTAGAGAATACTTCATGTTCACCGCACTTTCCTGTCAGTGTTACTTTAATAGGATCGCCTTCATAGGATTTAGTTACAGTTACATCACCACTTTCACTTACAGTGACACCTGTAATAGTACTTTCACCTTCAGCAAGAACAGGAGCAAACTTTAAAGTAGCACCGGAACCTAAGCCAGCAAAACTGTTCTCAACAGCTGCATAGTTAGAATAAAGCTCTTTCAGGTTTCTAGTTGCTGTTACAGCTGTATAATTACTTGCCTGAGTACCTTCACCTGTAAATGTACGACCCAGTACTGCTTTACTTCCGTCCCAAGTCTGAGTATTATCTATTAGTTTGAAAGCTGCATCATTTGCATCAGGATAGCTTACCGTTACACCTTTCACTGTTACATTAATGCTCTTGTTACCGTCTTGACTAGTAATTCTAGTAGTAATATCAGTAGCTTCGCATACTGTGCTTGCAGGAACTTTCAAGACAAGAGCACCGCTAGAATTGCCCAACTTAATTGTCTGAGTTTCCGGAACTGCCGCAAATGTACAATTGTTGAAATTATCAACGCCCAATGCTTCCTTTATCTTAGCTACGGCAGCTACGGTAGCACTTTCTGCAGTTACGTCGAGTGTATATGATTTTTCTGCGCCATTCCACAGAAGAGGTAATTGCGCAGCAGCAAGTACAACTTCTTGTGCTTCACCTTCAGTGATCAATTTAACATCTCCATAATCACCAGTATATTCTACTGTTTTTTCAGAAGAAGCACCCAGACCAGACACTGTTATTGTATACGATACTTTCGCCACGTTACTTACTACTGCTGCTTCTTTTGCAGACAACACGCCTGCTTCAGACAATTCAAAATTAGCGGCATTAGTACCTCCCAGAGTTAACTCCATAGGGAACTTATCTGCAGAAATTCCATATTGACTTAGCTTCTTTCTTGTGTCGGCTTCGCCCTCAACATCTCCACTAGCATCTACTGATGAATGAACTGTCAAAGTATAATCACCACCCGTTTTATAGTCGATAGTGTTTCCTTTAACTAATGTTGTCGGCTTTTCTTTCGGAGTCCACTCTACCTTGTCAATATACAGAACATTCTTCACAGCAACGAAATAGTTTGAAGAAATATCATTCAAAGTCTTCGCCTCACCTTCAACCTTATCCGTCAGTGTCAAAGCGATTGCATAGCTAGCTGCTGCCTTACTAGCATCTAAAGTCACCTCAATCAGATTGGCTTCGTCCTTTACAGCTTCAATCTTTGTAATATTGAACAATTCACCTGTAGCACGTGTTTTCACCGTCTGATAATCTACTGCAACATTATATTTAGCAGTTTCCTTTCCAAAATTATCAATCAGTTCTTTCGCTGCACTACTCGGAGATACACGGAATCTCACTTTCACATCGCCACCGCTAATCATCGGTTCCCAATCGGCTGCATTACCGTCAGAACCAAACTTAGCATAGAACGTACTAAGCTGAACCAGTCCGTCTGCATATTCCGGTACGTATACGATACTTTGGATCATGCCTTTCAGTGCTGTAATTTCTGTTTTCAATTCCGATTGCAATTTGGCTAATGTAGCCTCTGCATCTCCCAATTCTTCAGCTATAATACTTTGTACAGCTCCTTTCAAAGTCTGTCCTTCAGGAAGTTTGAGTGCTGTCACTGCATTTTTTGCAGCCACAATCTCATTGATAAGTGCTGCATAGTCTTTAGACTGACCTTCCTCAGTGCCCACATAAGCATCGATAGCTAGCAACAGTTCATCCAAACTATCCAATTTAGTTTTGATAGCACCACCGTCTTTAAAGATTTCATTGTAGATTTTATCTACAAAATCTGTCAGATTTGCTACACCGGTCATTCCGAATTTCGCAATGCGGTCATTCAGTTCTTTACCATTTGATGCGACAGCACCCTGTACGGCAGTAATCACATATTCGGCAATCGCACCTTTGGAATCACTCTCATCTTCCAGTGCATTTATAATGCTCTGATTGATGAATTTGTCGAAGCTGGTGTCATAGAAGCCGCTCAAATCACCATTATTATTTTTATAGTTCTTTTCAGCTGCTACCAACTTATCTAATATGCCAGACATATCGTTCAGTTCCTTAACAGAAGCATTCAGATCTTTTATAGTCTGATCGTTAGCCTTAATCAGCGTAACCAATTCATTTTCAGACTCAGCCAACTTCTTAGCCAACGCAACAACGTCAACACCTTCTCCTTTGGCCAAATCTTCCTTCAGCTTTACAATATTCTCCTCCAAAGTTTTAATTGCAGTTTCCTTTATCTTTCAACTGACTCTCCAGATTAGTAACTTTAGTCTGCAATTCTGTTTTTGCCGCATCTAC